>Ga0209443_1000227_pt1 | contig 37558 bp, 42 predicted proteins | sample LauGreBMM110DCMD_2_FD_187571 | JGI IMG/M metagenome (GOLD analysis project Ga0209443, IMG submission 187571) | Freshwater lake microbial communities from Lake Michigan, USA - Su13.BD.MM110.DCMD (SPAdes) (version 2) | ecosystem: Environmental > Aquatic > Freshwater > Lake | place: Lake Michigan... | reverse complement strand
TAGACAACGTAGTCAAGTAACAGAAGATGAGAAACTTAGAATCATGAAAGACATTGAAGCTAAAACGGAAAACATAGTGAAAAATTGTATTCTCTCGGAAGAAATCATGAATCCAATAAACCAAGATGACGCCATAAACATTTTACAAAATATAATGCGGTCTGGAGGAGATGAATTTAAAGAAAAGGTTGGAAGACCTATGACATATAGTGAAATGAGAGAAATGTTTGGATAAAAATATTATTTTATATTTATAAATGGATTTATGTAAATATAAAAACAGTCTAGGAATACCTAAAAAAGGTATTCATTCTTATAGGTTATTTGGAGTAGCAATAGCTGACGTTATTATGACTATTGTTGCTGCATTTTTAATTTCATATTTTTTCAAATACTCATTTATTACAACATTGATTACTTTATTTATTTTAGGTATTGTTTTACATAGATTATTTTGTGTTAGGACTACTATTGATAAACTTCTGTTTCCAAAATACGCCTAAAAATCGCGAGATTCGAAAAATATATCATAATTATGAGTAATATGGTGTTTAGGAATTAACGCGGCATCATTTTTATTTTCATTTTCATTTTCATTATTTGTTTTTTTATTTTCTATACCGGTTGATTTAGTAACATTGTAATTACTTGTACTTGGTGTTTTGCTACTGATAATAGTATCACTACTTTTATTAATAGGTTTTATATAGTTGTATATTTCAATTACTTTTTTTACGATTTCACTTCTCTCTACATCGCTATTGTCAAACTTTACAATGTTTATCATTTTTGTATTGTTATACCTTTCCACTTTAGAAACAAAATCGTGTAATCCATTTTCTTTTATAATATCTGTTTGATTTAAGTCGCCGGTTATTATTAGTCTACTATTCTCGCCAATACGCGTAACTAACATTTTCATTTGAACCGGCGAACTGTTTTGCATTTCATCCGCTAATATAAATGAATTTTTAAAAGTCCGCCCACGCATAAATGCCAATGGGCATATTTCAATTTTGCCAGAGCTTAACATTAAATCCAACTCTGTTTTGCTGTAATATTCTAAAAAAATATCAAATATAGGCTTTGTCCAAGGGTCCATTTTTTTTATAATATTACCAGGAAGAAACCCAATTTCTTCTTCAACTGTAACCGCAGGTCTGGTTATTATAATTTTATTTATTTTTTCGCTTTTTAATTCAGTGATGGCCTTTTGACAAGAGAAAAGAGTTTTACCAGTCCCGGCAGGCCCCAAAGAGATAACTATTTTGCTTGCGTTGTCATCTAAATAATTAACAAGGTTTTGTTGGTTTATACTTTTCGGATTATATAAATTAGAATTAATAGAATTTGTAGTTTTCGTTTTCTTCATATATAAAGTTACCGGGTTTCTATTGATATTATAATTTTTTGTGTAAAACCCGTGTAAACTATCAAATAAACAAAACAAAACGAAGAATTTGTAAATATTCATATAGTATTCTATTTTATTAGTATTTAAACCTTTATTATATAAAATAATTATATAATAAACAAAAAATCATGAGTTTTAAAACAATGGTTTCATTTGAAGACAGATTGAATGAAACGAAACGAATAATGGGTAGGCATCCAGATAGGTTACCTATAATTTGTGAAAGGGCGATAAATGCGTCAAAAGAATGTCCTTATATCGATAAACGCAAATATTTAGTACCAAACGATTTAACAGTTGGTCAGTTTGTATACGTGATAAGAAAACGTTTGAAAATACCATGTGAAAAAGCTCTATTTTTATGTATAAATGGAATTATACCATCTACATCGGTTTTATTGAGTCACATTTATGATTGTTATAAAGACGAAGATGGATATTTATATGTAACTTATACCTATGAAAACACATTTGGATAAATTACACAACTTTTTACAATTCAATACATATATTTTCTAAATTATTTTTGTTTTTGGTTTCACCTTTTCTCTCTAATAAGAAAAACCGTTTGTATTTTTTTATTCCATCAAGCGTGTATCCATCGGCTTTTCTCACTGGTTCCATTTTATAATTATAATTATTTAATATTTGTCGAATCAAATTTAGTAGTGGCCATCTTTGATTTTTTTCTGCCGTTTTTTGTAAACTAGTCATTAGAGTGGAACTATAGTTTTTCTTAAGGTCTGGAATAAGTTTTTTAATTTCATCGTATTTATTATCAGATAATAACTGCTCTCTTGGAATTAATGCGCCGTTTAATTCATGTAATGTTTCAAATACTAATCCAACGTTTTTCAAAATTATTTTACTTTCGTTATCCATATAAAAAAAAATTGATTTAAAATTTATAAATTAAACATAATATATATTCAAATTTGTAAATACGATGTCACTCCAAGTTTTTAAAAAAGAAAAGTCATTTGATGATTTACCTGAAGATACGGTATACATTATTTTAGAGTATTTATCAGTAAATACCCGTTTAGCTATTTTAAAAAGTAAGTATAATAAAAAAATCATTAAAGATAGATTAACTAGATTACCTAACACACCTGTTGTGTTAGATAAACTATATGAACTCGCATTTAGACACGAATATTTATTGAGGAAAATATATCACGAAGGAAGTGTTATTTTATATGATACCAGAGTGGCAGGTGCGACTTTTAGATATAAAAGTAAAAAATATAATAATCAACATAATTCAGATGAATACAAAGAAATGTTTATCAGAATAATTACTATAATACTTGAAAATTATACAAAGTATTATAATAAAAATGAAGGTGTAAAGAAAACCAATAAATTTGAAAAAAAAATGTTTAAACTATTTTCCATTGTACTACTGATTAAATAAACCAAAAAATAAAATAACTAACCGTGTTATAAAATAAATAAAAAATAAAATAAACCGAAAAATATATTTTTTTACAATTAAAATGTTGATTTTATAAACCGTATAATTATTTAATTTTATAGTTATATATAATATAATGGACACATTTACAATGTTGTTTTGGTTTTTTTCCGTGCTTTTTATTAGTTTATCGGGATATTTATTGTGTTGTAGTAAAAAAACTAATATTTTTTATCTTCAAATTGGGTCAGGATGTGGAATGTTCGCAACAAGTAAGATTGGTCGTAATTTTTTAGGATTTGTATAATATTAATATATTTTATAATATATAGTATGTTAAAAAATACAGCAAATTTTAGTAATATAAATGATTATTTACCATTTTATTTAATGCTCTTTTAATTACATATTTATTTGTAATTTTATTATCAAATACAATGGTGATTAAATCACAAGTTTAAGCAATACACCCAGAGAAGTAAATAAAAATAAAAATACTAATATCATTGTATTAATTTCATTTTTATAATTGTTATAATATTGTATTTATTAGACCCCTAACGGTCTTTGAAATATTTAAAAGTGTATAATGAATGTTATCGTTTTAACAAATAGTATTGGCTGTTCTAATTTATTTCAAATGTTAAACTCCGGAATACTATAACTTTCGCCAGTTTTTAAATACTTTGCGATTATTTTTGGATTTGTTTTATTGCCTACAATATCTTCAGCTTGATAAACATTATTAGACTTATCAATATAATAAACGATGCCTTGAATATCTTGAGCCCACACTTCTACTTTTTGAGTGTTATTTTTTACTTCCCCTTGACTATCCATTATTCCATGGGGTGTTCCTTTCATATGAGTGCCGCAATACTCGCTCCCTTCCTTTTTTCTTCTAGTACATTGTTCGTTTGAAGCACGTTTGGCGCAACATCTATCAAATATCGGAACAAAGTTTTTAACTCGCTTGCGCTTCTGAAAGTCCTCCTTATTAAAAGATAACCTGTCGTAATCATAAATGTATTGAATCAGTTTATTCACTTCTTCGTTTTTAGTTATCCCCATTTGGGTAGCTTTCTCTCTTATATTATCTTTAAATGAGGTAATATAAGTCTCAGTTTTTTTGTTTAAACGTCTTTCCATGTTAGTTATATTATATATTATATAGAGAGATATCTTTAGTTCAATTTTTTTATATATTTAAAAAGAACTTAAAGAAAGAAAGCACTGTTTTCAAGTTAAACATTCGGGTAATTATTCGGCAAAACCAAAATGGATATAATTATAAAAATATAAAATAATATATATACACCATAAACATCCTCTCCTACTCCATAAAATTTTAATATTTGCGTTAAACTATAAAAAAATATTATTGATAAACCAATTAAAGTAATGGCATTCATGATTATATTATTATTTTAGATTATTTAATATAATAATATATCCTAAACAAATTTATACTATTGCGTTTTCTTCATATTCTAACGTTTTTTTATCAGTTAAATAGTGGTAACTTAAAGGTACTTGTTGGTTATATTCCTTTATAACAAGTAATGGGGTGTTTTTTAAATACTCGCCGTTATCTAGTTCGATATGTCCTAAATAACAACTATCATAATTCTCTGCCCATTTTCCGTCATAATCTGTAATTCGCATCGTTAGACGTTCATAATTATTATCTACTAAATTATCTTCTAATTTAATTTTTTTTGTTTCTGATTCATCAATACTATCATTTGGAAAATTTTCAATATACTTTATTTTTTTTGTAAATATGGCAAATCGCACAATACCTCGTTTTAATTTTTTATTGTTTATTTCTTGTTTATTGTTTATTTCTTGTTTAGTCGCGTTCTCAAAATTTGTAAAATAAAAATATGGTCCTAAAATTGCGTTTTTGTTTTCCTTTGTCACCCCGAATATGTATGTAAAGTTTAACATATTCCCTTGTTTACCAATATAACCACACAAAGGTACTTCATACTCTTCGTTTTTATCATTTGTTAAAGTATACAAATCACAGTTTGAAATAAAAAAGCTGGTCACACTTTTATCTATATTAATATTGCAAACGTGTTTTTGATTTAAAATCTCGTCAACTAATGCGAACCTGACAGGCGTATCAGAATAAATGTCATATAAGTTTACGTTATTCTTTGTTATATCCACAAATAAAAACATTTCCCCGTCGTTTTCATAAAACCCGTCAAAAACAATATTTTTTGTAAATGAATCATAATTTTCAGTTAAATTTAACCCAATAAATAAAATTTTTGCCATATTTATTATATGTTCCGTATTTGTATTATCATAATTCAACGGTATAAATGGCAATGTTAAATTTGGTAAAAAATCATCTTTAATTAACAAAAATTGTAAAAATGGATAAACGCCGTCATTTTTAACTTCATAGGCAACTATTTTGATTTGGTTAAAAGTATTTGACTCTAAACAATAATCTATATTATTAATTAATAATTTCTTTGAGTTATAATTATAAAAATTCGGTTGAATAACTTCTTCTAAGTCCATTTTTATAATTATATTGGTATTTATTTAACTTATTTTTTTTATTTTATATTTATCTATTTTCTATTTATCTATTTTCCGTCGAATAGTTTCCTTAATTTGTTCCTCTCTACTATCCAATACGTATTTTGCTATATCTTCAGCTATTTTAGTGTCGGTTTTATAATAGTTTTGAAGAGCCATTAATAATGTTTTACCATTTATAGGTTTCTTTACCTTGTTTGTTTTATAAACTAACGCACCTCCATTTATATCAAAGCAGTCAATTTTATTAGTCTTCATAACGGTAACCAAGTTTTCTGTTAATGCCTTTTTTTTATTATTTTTATCTTTGATGTCAGATTTTAATTGCGAAATCTCACTATCCATTTTTATCCATTCTTTAATATTATTTACCAATTGGTCTTTAGTGGTAGTCTCCATTAAATAAGTATGATATTTATTTTTTATATTGTTATCGCAATTATTTGTTCGTTAATTATGTTTCGTTAATTATTTCTTTAATTTATAGTGTCTTTTACATAATTTGTTTGTAAATATTTTACATCCACAACACTCGCCTTTTTTTGCTCCTGTTTTTAAAATTTCTAAGCAATATGTATTTTGTGATATATTATCGTGTAAATCAACCAATCCAATTACAACATTTTTGGTATCTGTAACAGTTTCTTCGTTTTTCTTTGAACACGCAACTAATTTTTTTAACTCTTTTTGTAGTTTTTCTTTTTCTTTTTGCTTCGTTTCTTTTTCTTTTTGCTTCTCTTCCTCCTTTAATTTCTTTATATTTTCTTTGTCTTGAATTTTTTTGTTCTTTATATCATCCTTAATCTTTAACAACATATCCGTTTTATATTTTTTAATCATTTGTTTTTTATGTGACCAACAATAATGATTATTATCGGTAATGCCTGCCACTGGATAATCAATAATAGTATTATTACTTTTGTAATGTCCTATTAAATCGGTAGAATTCAATTTGTAACCATAAAATAAACATTTTACATATTTAGGGTTTCCATTTTTGTCTTTATTGGTATTGGTATCGGTATCTTTATTGGTATCGGTATTGGTGTCTTCATTGTTATCAGTATCGGTATCGGTATCTTGTTCAAAACTAGGGTTTAATGTTAAAAACTGGCATGTAACTGATTCGTGCTTTTTAATATAAATACTAACATCGTTAACACCAATAATTTTTTCTGGCATTAATTCTTCATAATAAGGTAAAACTCCTTTTTGTTTTTTTCTACAATATGGACACCTAATTTCATCTTGTTTTAGCTGACCAGAAGTCGACTCCATGCCATTAAATTTTTTCTTATGATTTTTTATATCTAAAAAAAGAGGTACATAATTAAATTTGTGACCACACTCCATTGTAAAATACAATTCAGTCAATGGTTTATTTGTTATTAAACATAACATATCATCTTCTTCTGTTTTATGTCCATTTTCTTCGTCATCTAATGACTTGTATAGTTCGCTATAAAAATCTATACCTCCTTCTATATTGTAATTCTTCATAATATTATATTTCGTGTATTATCTTTATATTTTTTATATTCATTTGTTATAAAATGTCTCCACCTAAAGTTTGGGGTCCCGCAGTATGGAGTTTATTTCATACATTAGCCGAAAAAGTAAACGCAAACGCGTATCCACATCTTGCCAGACAAATGTTTAACTTAATTGTTAGGATTTGTCGTTTTTTACCTTGTCCGGAATGTTCAACTGATGCCGGCAATTTTTTAGCAAAAATAAAAGTAGAAAATTTAAAAACGAAGGAAGACTTTAAAAAAACATTTTATTTATTTCATAACTACGTAAATGCTAAAAAAAGAACTCCAATGTTTAACTATATAAATTTAAATATTTATCAAAGATATAGATTAATTCCTATAGTAAACAATTTTATTCTGTGTTATAATACTAAAGGCAACATGAAATTATTAAATGAGTCGTTTCAAAGACAATTCGTTGTTAAAGATTTTAAAAATTGGTTTTCGGCAAATATTAGAGCTTTCTTGCCTCAATTTAATCCTTTGTCGCCTGTTGTTTCTACCGCAGCTCCTGTAGAAGAACCTGAACCTATTGTAGAAGAAGTTATTGAAGAACCAGAACCATTTGTTTCAAATGAAGAAGTTGTAGAAGAACCATTTGTTTCAAGTGAAGAAGTGGTAGAAGAAGTTATTGAAGAACCAGAACCATTTGTTTCAAATGAAGAAGTTGTAGAAGAACCATTTGTTTCAAGTGAAGAAGTGGTAGAAGAACCTATTGTTTCAGTAGAAGAATCATTTGTTTCAAATGAAGAAGTTGTAGAAGAAGTGATAGAAGAATCATTTGTTTCAAATGAAGAAGTTGTAGAAGAAGTGATAGAAGAATCATTTGTTTCAAATGAAGAAGTTGTAGAAGAAGTGATAGAAGAACCATTTGTTTCAAATGAAGAAGTTGTAGAAGAACCTATTGTTTCAGTAGAAGAATCATTTGTTTCAAATGAAGAAGTTGTAGAAGAAGTGATAGAAGAATCATTTGTTTCAAATGAAGAAGTTATTGAAGAACCAGAATCATTTGTTTCAAATGAAGAAGTGGTAGAAGAAGTTATTGAAGAACCAGAACCATTTGTTTCAAATGAAGAAGTTATTGAAGAACCAGAACCATTTGTTTCAAGTGAAGAAGTGGTAGAAGAACCTATTGTTTCAGTAGAAGAATCATTTGTTTCAAATGAAGAAGTGGTAGAAGAACCTATTGTTTCAGTAGAAGAATCATTTGTTTCAAATGAAGAAGTTGTAGAAGAAGTGATAGAAGAATCATTTGTTTCAAATGAAGAATTGGTTGAAGAAAAAGCACAAAATATTGAGGATTCCAGTGTAGAAAAAAAATTTGAGTCAAATAAATCCGCAAATAAAAAGAATAAAAAGAATAAAAAGAAAAATAATAACAATTAAATTAACTATACTCTATGTTAAAAATCTGTTTTGCTGATATAATAAATTAAATGTTACCAACTAACGTTCCGTCTTTATAAACTTGACATTTAAATGTTTGATTCTTAGGTTGGTAACAAATTTGCTTATCACTAGAAACTTCATTAAAAAACAAGTATTTACCAGAACCACCCGCATACATCAATGTAACAATTAATGCCGATGATGATAAGCCAAGCAATACATTTAAAAATAAGTCGCCTGTACTTATTGTGCATTTTTTATAAATTTTGATGAATAAATCTAAAAAGAAATATACTAAAAGAGACAAAAACACCCAAAAATTGGGTGCTCCATTACTAAACATAGGCATTGAAAGATACATTATTGTAAAAGCAAATACAAACGCACTAAATGTAGGATTACCATATTTAGAATATTGAACTGATGTACAAATAGTTTTATCGTTAACAACCGGTGTAGAACCATTTATCATGTAAACATAATTTCTAGCAACACAACAGCCTATTAAAAATCCTAAATAAATAAAACCTTTAAAGTTTTGAAACATAAATGACATAGCTGTTATACAAGTGGCAAGTATGATAGGCGAATAAAATGATAAAAAAACAAATAATATTAAATGGTTGAAAAAATTGAAGCGGAGTATCTTGCTCTCCACCTGTTTTCATTGTTGTATTTAAGGTAGTCATATAATAAAGAATAATATATTAAAATAATTAATAATATATTATTTTACTTTTCTAAAAGTAAATCCAATGCCTCGCTAATATGATTTACTTCATAAAAATTGATGCCATTTAATAGCTTGTCTGTTTTGTATTTTTCATAAAATTCATCAAAGTCTTTTTTGTTTTCTTTCGGATAAATGAATTCTTTTATACCGGCTTTAATTGAACCAATAATTTTATGATTTAAACCTCCAATTGCGGTAATATCTCCGGTCATTTGTATTTCACCTGTCATAGCCATTTTCGCTTTAATTGGAATATTATTTAATAAACTATACAGGGCAACTGTTATGATACCACCTGCGCTTGGACCATCTTTTTGAATAGAAGCATCGCCAGGGTGAATGTTAATTCCATGTTTGTTACTTTTGCCGGCATATTTCTCTCTTATCTGTTTTCTTTTCTCTTCAGATGTCAAATTCCATGCCACAGTTAAGGCAACGTGCATACTTTCCTTCATTACATCTTGTTGTAACCCAGTTAATTTCAGTTCAAGAAAGTTATCGGAAGGGAAAAATTTAGCATGTATTGGCAAAGTTCCGCCATTTCCCAATGAAGTGGCAAACATACCATTCGCAAATCCTACTAAACTATTTTCTGGTACCTTTCTTATTAAGATTTCTTTTTTATCTTTGAAATATTTATTTTTCACATCATCAATTGTTAAATCAATAGGTAAAACATAGTCACTATTCTTATTTTTTAATACATCTAAATTAATCTCTCCTATAATTTCAAAAATGGTTTCCTTTAACTTTCTAACACCAGATTCTAGTGTATATTCATCGATTATAAATTTAAGTACATCGTCATTAAAGTTAATAACGTCCTCAAGTCCCATTTTTTTGTAAACTTCCGGAAGAATGTGTGTTTTACAAATTATTAATTTATCATCGAGTGTAAGACTATTAAATTTAATTCTATGAATACGGTCTAAAAGAATCTTATCAATTGCGTCTACATCATTATATGACAATATAAAAAGCGCCTTGGATAAATCTAAGTCAACGCCAGTAAAATACTTGTCCTGAAAACAGTCATTTTGTGCCGGGTCTAATAAATGTGTTAAAATGCCTATAATTTCCTTACCATGTTCTGTTCTGCTAATTTTATCAACTTCATCAATAAAAATAATAGGGTTCATACATTTTTTATCAATTAATATTTGTACAATCGACCCCCAAGTTGAACCAACGTACGTGTAATTATGACCATGAAGTGTACTTCCATTACTATCTCCGCCCATTTGTATCATTGAGAATGGTCTTGAAACGCCTTTATCGTCTTTCAAACAATCAGATAACCCTTTTTTTGCCAGTGAAGTTTTTCCAATTCCGGGGGGGCCTTCAAACCCAAAACAGTAACCATCTTGTTCGCCATTTATCCATTGTCCAATTATACGCTCTATTTGTTTTTTAGCTTTATCGTGACCGTGAACGGCGTTGTCTAATGTAACTTTTACATTACTCATATAATTTGTGATTTGTTTCATATTATTATTAATTAAATTTATGTCGCTTATTATATTTGAATTATTAGGTACAATATTTACATTGTAAAGAGGGTTAAATGTAGTTACAAAATCTTCTAATACATTATTTTCTTTTTTAAAGCATGTTTCTATTAATTTTTCTAACTCCTCTTTCAATTGGTGTTTGGTCAAAGAATTACATTTTATTTTATTATCGTTTAATTTAAATTTACTTAAAAAATCATTAACTATTGTAATATTTTTAGTTAGAGCCTTTTTGTCACCTGTTATTAAATGATTTTTTAATTTATCATATTCTTCATTTTTGGTTGAAGAATTTAATTTATATTGGATTTTTTTTACATAATTTAATGCCTCAATGCTCGTATAATTTTCTTTATATGGTATTTCAGGAAATAACTTTAAAATGTTGTTTTTTTTACACATATCTTTAAATTGTGAGCGAACTACATCCATAATATTTAATATAGGTTCTCTCTTATAAACATTAAACGGTATCTTGAGTAGTCCATCCAAATATTGACGCGCCTTTGAGCCAGAATCTTCGGCCTTAGCTTTTACTTCTTTTAACTTCATCATAGCTTTTTCTTTAACAGAATCTTTTGCCTTTAGCAAGCAAATTTGTTGTTCAAGTGGAATTTTATTTATGTCAAAGTTCGATAGTTCGTTCGTATATTGAACCGTTTTTCTCATTGCCTGTTTAAAATATTGTTTTATTGGCCATGGAAAACTATCAAATAATATTGTTTGTTCTTGAGTATCAACGTTTCCGTTTGAATCATTAGATAGAAGGTCGTATAATAAATACGCAAGATACTGATTATCATAATTTGATGAATTTATTAAAAGATTTATAAGTGTCATCCTTTTACCGTACATATCATCAATAATAAATTCTTTAACTACTTGAGACACTTGTTTTTGTTTTATTACATTATTGTGACTTACATATCCTACAAATTTATTATAAAAATCATAAAATGTGTCAAATATCAAATAATCCTTTAATAACAATGACGAAACAAATTTTTCAAACGGTTCTATTTTAAACTCGGAGTCATTCGGCAAGTTATTTATTAAATTTGTTTTTTTTGTTACATATTTATTATTTAAATAATTAATTACAACATCGTCAACTAACCCAAACACAATTAGACTTTTTTTAAGTATATCACTTCTGATATATATTTTCATTCCATATACTTTCATATGAAATTGTTTATAACTTTCGGTAATATCGAAACAGGTTAGATTGGGTGTTTTATCATCATACGATTCATCTTGTTTCTTTTGTTTGTCATCTTTTTTTGAAACAATTTTATAGCTTGTTGGATGAAAATATTTTTTTATAAGTTCAAATTTTTCATGTTCATTTTTATTATCATTATCATTGGCATTATCATTATCATTGGTTGTAATTTTATTATTATTACCAAAGCAAATTAAAAGTAAATCCTCTAAACTATCAGTTCCATAATTTTTTAATAATCCAGATAACTCATTATTAATAAGCTGCAAGGCATTGATTAACCCATCTTGATTTGTTTGTTTAATTTCATTTATTTCTGTTATTTTTTTGCTTAACTCACCTAAGCGTTCTATACATAAACTTACGTCGCTAATTCCTAAAATATCAAGAAATTTATTTCGCTGAACATGGATTATAGTTTTTTGTATGACGTCTTTAAAAAAATCAATCTTTTTTTCAACTAATACTAGTATGTCGTTGTTTACTTTGTTAATTTCTTTTTTGACGTTTGCGTTTTTTTCACTCATTATACTCTATATATTACTTTTATTTTTATATATTATTTTTTTTCTAAAGGCATAATATTTTTATTTTAAAATAAAAATAAAAATGTTAGCATAAAGAGTGTGTATATATCATTTTATTTTCAAATGTTTAATGATTCTATATGATATTCCTTATATTTTTCAAAAATTTAAACACCTTAGTTTTTAATATAAAACCCTACTTGTTCTATTACAGTAGAAGAGGTACAATAAAATGTATTGTTTCTATTAATAGTTGTATTTAAATTATTAAACGCTGTTAAACCAAAATCTATGTTTGAAAAAATTAAAGACCAAATATTACTATTATTGTAATAACTATAAAATATGTTATCGGCAGTAGTAAGTGTTATTAAATTAATATCACTATTAATTGATACATGTACTATACTATTCGTGGTAACGGTTTGAATACATTTAAACCAAAACTCTCCTGAATTAGGAGAAATATATATTAAACCACTAGTACCAACAGCTACTTGTATTTTACCATCCGATGACACGGCAACAGAATTCCAGTTTTTCACACCATCAAACGTTTTTTGTCTCCAAGTAGCTCCTGAATCACTTGAAGTATAGATATATCCTCCACTAACTACCGCTGTTTGTTTTGTGCCATCTGATGACATGGCAACAGACTGCCAACTTCTTGTTGCATCGGTTGTTTTTTGGTTCCAAGTAGCTCCTGAATCACTTGAAATATAGATATATCCTCCACTAACTACGGCAGTTTGTATTAAACCATTCGATGACATGGCAACAGACCGCCAATTTATTGCTGCATCAATTGTTTGTTGATTCCAATTATTTCCGTAATTAGTTGAAGTATAGATATATCCTCCATTTACTACTGCGGTTTGTTTTATACCATCTGATGACATGGCAACGGAAACCCAATTTCTTATTGATTCTCTTTGTGTCCAAGTATTTCCTGAATCAGTTGAATTATAGATATATCCTCCATTAACTACTGCTGTTTGTATTGTACCATTCGATGACATCGTCAACATATTAAATAATTTAGTTGGATTTACTTGAGTCCAAGTATTTCCTGAATCAATTGAAGTATAAATATATCCATTATTAACTACAGCTGTTTGTATTGTACCATTGGTGGACATGGCAACGGAAGCCCAATTTCTTATTGATTCTCTTTGTGTCCAAGTATTTCCTGAATCAGTTGAAGTATAGATATATCCATTACTAACTACAGCTGTTTGTTTTGTACCATCCGATGACATGGCAACAAAATACCAACCTTTTGATGTGTCAGTTGATTTTTGTATCCAAGTATCTCCTGAATTAATTGAATTATAGATATATCCTCCATTAACTACTGCTGTTTGTATTAAACCATTCGATGACATGGCAACGGAAGTCCAACTTCTTGTTGTATCTTTTGCTGTCCAATTATCTCCTGAATTAATTGAATTATATATATGTCCTCCATTAACTACTGCTGTTTGTATTAAACCATTCGATGACATGGCAACGGAAGTCCAACTTCTTGTTGTATCAGTTGTTTTTTGTATCCAAGTATCTCCTGAATTAATTGAATTATAGATATATCCTCCATTAACTACTGCTGTTTGTATTAAACCATTCGATGACATGGCAACTGAATACCAACTTCTTGTTGCGTCAATTGTTTTTTGTATCCAAGTATTTCCTGAATCAGTTGAAGTATATATATATCCTCCACTAACTAGAGCTGTTTGTATTAAACCATCTGATGACGCGGCAACGGAGCGCCATAATCTTGGCGCATCGGTAGTTTTTTGTATCCAAGTATTTCCTGAATCAGTTGAAGTATAGATAAATCCTCCATTAACTACTGCTGTTTGTTTTGTACCATCTAATGACGCGGCAACGTAAGCCCAAACTCTTGGTGCACCGGTAGTTTTTTGGGTCCAAGTATTTCCTGAATCAGTTGAATTATAGATAAATCCATTACTAACTACTGCTGTTTGTTTTGTACCATTTGATGACATGACAACGTACCTCCAAACTCTTGGTGCACCGGTAGTTTTTTGTGTCCAAGTATCTCCTGAATTAATTGAATTATAGATATATCCTCCATTAACTACTGCTGTTTGTATTAAACCATCTGATGACATGGCAACGGAAGTCCAACTTCTCGATTTATCAGTTGTTTTTTGTATCCAAGTAGCTCCTGAATTAATTGAAGTATAGATATGTCCAGCTACAGCTGTTTGTATTAAACCATCTGATGACATGGCAACGGAAGACCAACTTCTTGTATCAGTTGTTTTTTGTATCCAAGTATCTCCTGAATTAATTGAATTATAGATATATCCTCCATTAGTTACAGCTGTTTGTATTAAACCATCTGATGACATGGCAACACTAGTCCAAAATATTATTGTATCAGTTGTTTTTTGTGTCCAAGTAGCTCCGTAATCACTTGACGTATAGATATGTCCTCCATTTACTACCGCTGTTTGTTTTGTACCATCCGATGACATGGCAACGGAAATCCAATTTCTTGTATCAGTTGTTTTTTGTGTCCAAGTAGCTCCGTAATCACTTGACGTATAGATATATCCAGTATAAACTAAAGCTGTTTGTATTTTGCCATCTGATGACATGGCAACGGAATACCAAGGTCTTGCTGCATCAGTTGTTCTTTGAGTCCAACTAGCTCCGTAATCACCTGAAGTATAGATATATGTTCCATTAACTACTGCTGTTTGTATTAAGCCATCTGATGACATGGCAATGGACTGCCAATTTTTTACAAGCCCGGTAAATTTTGAACTAACATTTGAGTAATCATCGTATTTAATTGGTAATGTAGATTCTGAATTAACAGTTGCGTTTGAATTCAGAGCTGAATTAACAAATGCAGTTGTTGCCAGTTTGTTACTGTTATCTGTTGTATCTGCCACAGTTGGAGCAGTAGGTGTACCCGTAAAACTAGGGGAAACTAATGGTGCTTTTAAATTCACTGCTGAATTAACAAATGCGGTTGTTGCCAGTTTGGTACTGTTATCTGTTGTATCCGCAACAGTTGGAGCAGTAGGTGTACCCGTAAAACTAGGGGAAACTAATGGTGCTTTTAAATTAAGCTGAGTGTCAAGGTTAACAAAAGTTTCAGACGTAAGGTTTGTTGAACTGGGCATATATAATGATATATAAATAAAATTTTGCTAAAATATATATTTATTGATATATTGTGATAAACAGTTAGGGTTGTAAATTATAAAGGTGTAAAATACATAGTTATATATTTAATTACGGTATTTCTATTACTTTGCGTTAAAGTTTTTGTAATTATATGCTTTATTGATTATAGTATAATTGAATTATTTCAATAATTTTATTATTTCCAAATTATCCATTTATATATTATATAATTTATTTTAATATATTTATCAATATCATTTAAACGTAATATGATAAGTATAGAAATATAACAATGGGTATACCAGCTTACTTTTCATATATCGTTAAAAATCATCCAAATATCATAAAGAAGCTAAGCTCTAGTACTATCCAAGTAAACAATCTTTACTTAGATTGTAATTCAATCATATACGATGCCGTTCACAATATTGATTTTACAAAGTTGGTAGAGTCTGATATTGACACTATAATTCGAGTTGTTTTAAATAAAATTGATGAATACATTATCGAATTAAGTCCTGACAATAATATATTCATTGCCTTTGATGGCGTCGCGCCTGTTGCAAAGTTAGAACAACAGCGAAGTAGAAGATATAAGTCTTTATATCAAAATAGTATTTTAAAATCTATATTTAAAGGCGGTAAACCGGACCCATGGAATACAACCGCTATTACTCCTGGAACTGTATTTATGCAAAGACTGAATGAAAAAATTAGAAACAAGTATAAAAATCCGAGTGATTACAACGTAAAACAGATTATTCTATCGCCAAGCGATATATGTGGAGAAGGAGAACATAAGCTATTTGAATACATTCGGACTTTTCCAGAAGCGCATAAAAATGTAAATACTGTAATTTATGGGTTGGACGCAGACCTTATTATGCTTTCGATAAATCATTTACCTATATCAAACAATATTTATCTGTTTAGAGAAACACCTCATTTTATCAAATCAATAAATTCGGAACTTGAACCAAATGAATCTTATGTAATAGATATTCCAGAGCTGGCAAAAATAATAACTCTTGATATGAATAACGGCGAAAAGTTGACTACAGAGCAGCAGAAAAATCGCGTTTATGATTATATTTTCCTTTGCTTTTTCTTAGGAAATGATTTCATGCCACACTTTCCGTCGGTGAATATTAGAACTGGTGGTGTTGACAAAATGTTAAACGCATATAAGGCTACGATTGGCGGCACAAATGATAATTTAACGAATGGTAAAAAAATATTTTGGAAAAACGTAAGAAAACTAGTTCAACACTTAGCCGATATTGAAGAGGATAACATTAAAATGGAAACCAAAAATCGTGACAGAAGGTCGAAACACCATATACCAGATTTTACACCAGAAGAAAAATACAGTAAATTCGAATCAATCCCAACATTCGAGAGAACTATTGAAAAATTTATAAATCCATATAAACCGAATTGGCAGTTGCGGTATTATAAAACTCTTTTTAACATTGAAATTGACGAAACAAGACGAAAACAAATATGTCTTAACTATTTAGAAGGGCTTGAGTGGACAATGAAGTATTACACATCAGGGTGCTCTGATTGGAGATGGTGTTACAAGTATGACTACCCGCCGCTTTTTTGCGACTTAATACATTATATCCCTTTTTTTGAAACGGAATTTATTGAAAATAAGAAGCCGGCACCGGTTACCGAGCTTGTTCAACTGTGTTATGTGTTGCCTAGGCAAAGTCTAATTTTGCTTCCCGAAAAACTATATAATAATTTGATTACGAAACGGTTGGACTGGTATAAAAGTGATTGTGAATTTGTTTGGGCTTATTGTCGTTACTTTTGGGAGTCACATGTTCAGCTACCACATATTGATATAAATGAATTAGAAGAATTTGTATATGAAAATAAGTAATTATAATATAAAGATATACTTAATATAAATTAAACATGAGTTATACACATGTATTATGTTTGAAAGCATGGTTACCTTCATTAAATTGTACGACGGATTACAATAATGTTGAATCAAAAATAAAGCAAATGCTCGTAAATAATGAATTCACAGAAATGGTTACATTGGATGGTAAAATTCATAAAATTACATTAGAATGGAAAAAACATAAATGGGATAATAAATTCGGTAATTTAATTAGCGGCGACTTGGTAGCTAATATTACGACCAGATTACCTTCAGATGACCAAATTATTTATAAACATACCGAAATTGTTCTGAAAAAAATTGAAGAAAAACTAAAAGAACAATATATGTTTACAAATGATTTTGAAATAATATTTAATATTGTTAAACCTTTATCACAAATAAAACCATGTCATGATGAGGAATCAATATCAAGACACTAATATCTTTTACTTTTTATAAAGTAAAAAATGTTAAATATGTAAAATGATTTATACATTATCTAATTCAGATGCTTATATGTGTAGTTTATAGGCATGTCATCTTCTGAAAATGGCGACACTGTATCATTTAATGTGTAGTCTTCACGAACAATGTATAACAATTTCGTTTTGGGGTCCCAATCACTCATATAAGTTCCGTGCGCGTTTAATTTTCTCATATGAGGATTATGTTTGTCATAATAGGAACAAGCATCCTCCTTTGTTTTGAATTTTGCTTTCATGTAACCGATATGTTGTTGTTTTCCGTGTTTGCTTGCGCCACCTTCAACCCAATTTTTATCTGTGTTAAATTTTATAACCTCTAAAACATATAATTGTGTAGACATGTTATTTGTTATACAATAGAAATTATTTTTAAATTACTTAAATAATTTAAATTATTAGTCAAAATATAATATATATTCTAGGCAACTTAAAGAGTAAGCACGCTACATGATGTAGTGAAATCCGGCAAAATATGGAAAATAGGGCAAAAATGGTTCCCCATAGGTTTAGTGGAAAGATGGCGGTATTTTTTCCGAAAGTCCGTAGCCAAAAATGAAAATGGACATTTTTTATGTCCAATTTTCAAAAGTGGAAAGTCTTTCCCGAAAAAAAGGAAGCCGCCGCTGCATAATTGAAATTTTACGTCTGGTCACCAAAAAAATAATTTTCCTTTTGTAACCATAATTTTTTTTTGAAAAATAATAATAAAAATAGTAATAAAAAATTTTAAGACATTTTGAGATTTTTATTTAGAAAAATCTCAAAATATATAATAGAATGCCAAAAAATGAGATTGACTATTCGAGTACAATAATTTATAAAATCTTTTGTAAAAACAACAGCATAAAAGAAACATATGTCGGGCATACTACTAACTTTATAAAAAGAAAATATCACCACAAAATATGCTGCAATAATCTAAATGATAATTTAAATATATACAAAACAATAAGAGAAAATGGCGGATGGGATAATTGGGAAATGGTAGAACTAGGTTGTTACAACTGTAAAAATTCTGAAGAAGCTAGAATAAAAGAACAAGAGCATTATGAAGCATTAAATTATATTCCGTCTTACATAGAGTCAAACACCCACAAAAAAAAGTCGGAATTGATAAAAAAAAATGGGGTAAATTGGAAGGCTTCCACGACTGCCAAAAAAAACCCCAAAAATTTATTTTGTAAAAGTTGTGACTTCTTAACGTCTAATAAAAGGGACTACATGCGTCATGTATTGACACCAAAACATACAAATACTGCCAAAATACTGACAAATACTGCCAAAATACCCAAAAATACCCCAGACGAAACAACCACTTTTTTTTGCGAATGCGGAAAACAATACAAACATCGTCAGAGTTTATTTAATCATAAAAAAAAATGTTCATATGATAACAATTTATCAAATACAACAAACTCTTTAAATGAGACAGATGTTATTATCACACTTTTGCAGCAAAATAATCAATTACAAACTCAAATTATAGAGCTATGTAAAGAGAGAAATACCACAACTATAAATAATACTATTGGAAATATTAATTCTCATAACAAAACGTTTAATTTGAACGTCTTTTTAAATGAGACATGTAAAGACGCAATGAATATAATGGAATTTGTAGACTCCCTCAAGCTCCAACTTTCTGACTTAGAAAGTGTTGGAAAACTGGGTTATGTCCAAGGAATTTCTAATATTATAGTTAAAAACCTGAAAGCTCTTGATATTCATAAAAGACCGGTTCATTGTAGTGACTCCAAGAGAGAAGTAATGTATATTAAAGATGAAAACAAATGGGAAAAAGAAAATGAAGAGAAAAATAAACTAAGAAAGGCGATAAAAAAAATAGCCAATAAAAATTCACGCTTATTACCAGAATTTAAAGAAAAGCACCCAGATTGTGGTAAAAGTGAGTCTGTATTTTCAGACCAATATAATAAACTAATTATAGAGGCAATGGGTGGTTCAGGCGACAATGATTTGGAAAAAGAAGATAAAATTATAAGAAAAATCGCAAAAGAAGTAACTATAGATAAAAGTATAGATATTGATTAAGAATGTTTTTTATTTTTACAAAAATCTACTATTTAGAGTTATAAAAATATTCAAGGGTTTAATTAGAGAATATTTAATATTCAATATAATTATAATGTCAAAAGAAGTTGTTAGTGAAATATCTAATAGAGAAGCGTTTTTTACTTTATTAAAACACAATCCTGGGCTGATTGTTATAAAATTGGGTGCGGAATGGTGCGGACCTTGCAAAACCATTAAAGGAGTGGTTCACGGTTTTTTTGCGTCTTCACCTCCAGAAGTAGTATGCGCAGATATAGATGTTGATAAATCATTTGAATTTTATTCTTTTTTAAAAAGTAAAAAAATGGTAAATGGTATACCTGCATTATTATGCTATAAAAAGGGTAATGCCACTTATATTCCAGATGATATGGTAACCGGTGCCGACTCAACTCAACTGCATCAATTTTTTATACGATGTGGGAAACATTTAATGGACGCATTAACCCAAAATCCCAAAAAATAATTTTTGTGTATAATAAAAAAATGAAATCTATTAATAATTCATATTTTTATAAGCATATAGATTTAAAATGAACGATTTATTCAATAATATAGAGCAAAACGTAAACAAATATATTGAATCAACCAATTCTAAAAATGATGAAATAATTATGGTAGCTCATAGTATTATTTATGAATTGAAAGAAGAAATAAAACAGTTAGAATCAACTAATTATAAAAATAATGAAATAATTATGGTAGCTCATGGTATTATTTATGAATTGAAAGAAGAAAATAATAATTTATTTGTAGGCAATAATAATGGTATTAATAAATTGCAAATTTATGAGTACAAAATATATTTATTGTGTTTTATAATATCATGTTTAGCAAGCATATGCTTTATAAGTCTATTTAAGTAGGTTATAATAATATTAAGTAAATATATAAAAAAATAAGAAAGCAATTAAAAATTTAAAAATATAACTGTATAATATATGAAATCACTAAAAAATCTGTTTATTCTTTTTTTTATTCTTATTGTGATAGGGTTCTTATATAAAAGATTTGAAGATAAACGTATGAGGGAAGAAAATCAAAATATAAACGAAGCCATTCAAAATTATTTATTGGATGACGTAACTTTAGGTAAGAGTAAAAAACCAATATTATGGATACATATTCCATATGAATATAATTCAAGAAAATGGTTAAGTTTTGGTTCCCGTAGTTCATTTGATTTAAACCAGCCTTATTTATATTTAACAGTAAAAAGTATTATAAAACACTGTAGTAAATCATTTACTATTTGTATTATAGACGATAACGCATTTCACCGTTTAATACCAAATTGGAAAATTAATATGACTACCCTTTCAGACCCGATTCTCACTAATATGAGAACGCTTGGTATTGCGAAACTAGTGTACATTTACGGAGGTTTAGTTTGTCCACTTTCATTTTTGTGTATGAAAGACCTAATTGGTTTATACAATAAAGGAACTAGAGGAAATAAAATGTTTTTATGTGAGTCAACAGACCGCAATATTACATCTACAGATTTTAATTTTTATCCTAACCTGATTTTTAGTGGAGCTCCCAAGGCGTGTCCAACAGTATTGGAATTATGTGATTTTATTCAGCGTACATCAACTTTTGATTATACGGCGGCTTCTGTTTTCTTAGGAGATTTTAATAGATGGTGTAATAGTAGAATAAGACGAGGCCAGATAAATATGATTGATGGAGTGGATATTGGAATAAAAACGGTGGATGATACCCCGATATTATTAGAACATTTGATGTCAAATCATTATTTAGATTTGTATCCAGGAACATATGGTATTCTTATTCCTGCCGACGAAGTTCTAAAACGTAGAAATTATGAATGGTTCTCGAGAATGTCTGCCAAACAAGTTGTAGAATCAGACACTATTATTGGTAATTATTTGTTAGTAGCGAACGCTCCAGATTCTGGGCAAGGAATACTAGAACCTCTGGAAGTTAAACCAAATTGGGTTGGTTTCTGGAGAACGCCAAACTATCCGGGGTTGTATGGGTTAAAACCTAACTTCCTTGGAAATAATATGATAAAACAAAGTTATACAAGTCGTTAAAAGTGAATAAAAATATTTTTAATAATAAAAATAATAAAAATATTATATAAACTTACTTAAATACAATAAATTATAATAATTTATCATACAATGACTGAATTTGAGATACCAGATTGTTTAGTTTTTAAACTAGAGGAAAAAGATGTATTAACTGAAGAAACAGATACAACAGTTTATATTTTATATGATAAAAAAGAGCATAATTATGTTATTAGAGGTCGCCGCAGATGGACTCCAAAGTGTCAATCATGTAGTTACTCCTTTATATCTGAGCATGTAGAAGAATTGGCGGATTTTTTGCAATACATTATCTGTAAAGGCAATACAGTAAATGAAACATTGTATAATTATGATAATTTGCCGATAGATTCAAACGAAATCACATTTCAATTTCTACAAGATTATGACCACGATGATTACGAAATTTCTGGTTACAACAATCAAAAGCTAAATAGAAAGAGACTAATTAAAAATTTGCGAATATTAAGAAATGTGTTTAATTACAATAATTAAATTAAGCGCATTATATTATAATTATGAAGGATACAATATCATTACTAATAGCGACAGGTATTTTAGCTGCGGGTGGTCTAGGCTTGTATATGTATAAATCAACGGACGACAATCAAGAAGGTGGTGGATATAATGAAGATACTTTATTTGGTTCTAATAGTTTTTGGGGTTCTAATAATGATGGCGAAGATTTAGAAGATGAAGAACTAGTAGAACATCATGAACCAAAAGTCAGGGCTCGTGGAGGTAAAACAAAAAGAAGTAAAAAGAATGTTGGAACAAAAAGACGTTATTAACCCTTTTTACATATTATAAAATACGAAATAGTACAAAATATTTCAGATATATACATAATATGTTATTCTATAACTAGATTTATCATATAAAATTTGTGATGTATATGTAATTTTATTAAATTTACATATTTGTCTTAAAATAGTAGTAAAACTATTATAAGTAAGCTTTCTTTCCAAATATTTTCGTTTAGATAAATGATAATACGGAACACATTCAGTAATAAATTTAGGTATTATTTCTTTAAATATGCCTCTTTTATAAGACTCTATATTAAACGTGTAGTGTTTTTCATTTTTTAAACATATTGAATCTAAAAGTGTAAATAATATATCAGTTGGAAAACACTTTTTAAATATTTGGTTTGTCATTTATATTAAACTTATATAAAATTAATTCTAGAACTATGTAGTGAAATTTACACGCAAAGTATGTCAATTAAATTATTTGTGAACAAAGACAATTCAATCTCGTCCTCATGTATGTTATGAAAAATTGTAATATATTTACATATTATTGGAATAATATTATATTTTTGTTCCTCAGTTAAAACATCACTAGTCTTAACGTACAAAAAATAGTTATCTAAAATATCCATAACTGAGTATCCTTTATCATAAATTTCTAATATGAGATTAATTGACTCTTTTATATTATTTTGTTTAATAAAATTTGTGTATTCTTTGAATGTTAAGAGGCTTATATTTGAACATAACTGAATTGCCAAATTGAGTGTGATTTTCTCTCCAAGTAGTTTGAATTTTTCCATATAATTGATAATAATTTTTACAGTACTATTTGAAACATTTATAATAAAATCAATTGCGTCAGAATCAATTTCAATATTTTCCTTTTTTTTAATATTATTAATAATATTAATTAAATGTTCTCTTTTTAATTGTTTAATTTTTAAAATTGTAAACCTCGATTGAAGACTTTCAATTACTTTTTGTATGTTACAACAAGATGATATAAAATGAACATTGTGGCTATATTTATCAATGCAGTTTCGAAACACTTGTTGACTCTGTTCATTTATTAAGTCAATGTCGTCTAACACAATTATTTTCTTTTTGCCTTTAATAACAGAGCATGTTTGACAAAATGTTTTCACATCAGTTCTATAGTAGTTAATTCCTTGCTCTTTTAGGCTATTGATATATAAAACGTTGTCCTCATATTCCTTAGGTGTAGACTTGCCATAATATTCTTTTATGAGAGCATTTAATATAGAGGTTTTACCAGATGCGATATCACCTATTAGCAAAATATTTAAATCATCCATAACTATTAAGGTTTTTAAAATTTGTATAATTTCATTGTCATCTCCAAAATCATTGAAATAAATAGGTTGATATTTATGAATAAATAGTTTATCTTTCTTTTCCATTATTTATTATACGTAAATAATTATTTAAGTATATCTCAAATTATATTATTAATGTCAGAAAATTATTACAATATTTTAGGAGTTGAGGAAGGGGCAACGAAAGAAGAAATTAAAAAGGCATATAGAGCGCTATCATTTAAGTATCACCCAGATAAGAACCCTGGTAACGTAGAAGCAACGGGTAAATTTCAAAAATTAAACGAAGCATATGAAACTTTAGGAGATGAACAAAAGAGAGAAGGATATGATATGTCAAGAAAAAATCCTTTTATGAGAATGAATAGTAATAGTAATAGTATGGAAGTTCCAGTAGACGATATATTCAATATGTTTTTTAATGGAATGGGTAATCCATTTGCCGGTGGTATGCCTGGAATGCCCGGGATGCCTCCAGGTGTAAAGTTTCATGTATTTAACGGAGGCCCAATGGGTTTTCATCAAGCTATACAAAAACCAACCCCAATTATTAAAAACATAACAGTTAGTCTAGAACAAATCTTAACTGGAGCAACTGTTCCATTAGATGTAGAACGGTGGTTAGTTGAAAATGGAATGAAAGTATTTGAAAACGAGACGGTATACGTTACAGTTCCGCAAGGAATAGATGAAGGTGAAATGATAATCTTAAGAGAAAAAGGTAATGTTATAAATGAAAGCGCAAAAGGTGATATCAAAATTTTTGTGAAAATTACGAATGACACCTTATTTAAAAGAGTTGGTCTAGACTTAATATTTGAAAAAACAATAACACTAAAGGATGCCTTATGTGGGTTTTCATTTGAGATAAAATATGTAAACGGTAAAAGCTATACTTTACATAATAATAAAGGAAACTTAATCCCACCTGAATACAAAAAGGTTTATCCAAATATGGGTTTAAAAAGAGGCGAACATACTGGTAATATGATAATACATTTTCATATAGATTTTCCAGAAAAGCTAACCGAAGAGCAAATTGTGAAACTGTCCGAAATTCTTTAAGTTGTTTTAAATTTAAATATATTGGCTTTAAGTTGTTTTAAATTTAAATATATTGGCTTTAAGTTGTTTTAAATTTAAATATATTGGCTTTAAGTGGTTTTAAAAAAAATTGAAATAATAATTTAGATATATTACTATATTATTATTTATAACAATATGAGCAAAGACTTTGGGCAATTACTTTCTGTTAGAATTCAAAATATCGCGGATGGCGCGGACGGTCATAATAATGAATCAGCGTTATATGAAACTGCGTTTGACAATCCGCTAGACGTTAACGCTACAGAATTGACATTATTAGTATCAGAAACTAATTTAGCTTGGGCTATTCTTGATAATGGACCTGGTATTCAAAATATTTATAATCTATGGGGGACTGGCGAAGGAATTAAAATCAAATCTGGAGATAAAATTGGCAATAAAATAGCGGGAGAATTCGCCGCCTGCACATTCTTTCAAGCTGATAGAACTATGTATTTCTCTCGGTGTAATAAAAATAGTATTGATAGAAAACATCAACAACTAAACGCTCAAATGAATAAAATAGTTCAAACCGTTAAAACGCCTGATATTGATTTAAATATGGCGAACGATTTAATATTAAAAGGCCCTAACAGACTTCTTAGAAGACCAGAACCTGACGATGATAGTTTTGACGTAATCAACGTTGCTCAAGTTAAAGAATTATTTAAAAATAATGAGGAGGTTTCAAAATATTTTAAAGATAACGAGAGAAGCGGAATGTTAAAAGTTTTTAAATACGAAAAAGATAACCGGTATAGATTTTTAAGTCTTTTGAGTGATTTACAAAAAATATTCGAGAAGGCCGAATTCATAACATACAATACCATTAAAGGATTTAGAGGAGATAAAATATTTAGATGTGTTTTCGTTGACATGAATACAACTAAATGTATTAACAAAGACACGTGTAATGCGAATTTTATTCTAGGTAAAAAAGCTATTATTGACGATGATGATGAAGATATAAGCGAACGTTCTACGAGCGAAGACGAAAATCTGGGAAATATTACAGAAAAGGCACTGTCTATTAATAATTATGTTTATAAAAATAAAAATAATGGGAAATTTTACATTCACGTCGTTATTCTTGATTTTGACATAGAATTTTTAATAAGCGAAGATGAACCTAGAAAGCATTTAGGAAACACCGAAAATAAAACTTTCAAAGATTCTATTTGCACTGAAGATAATTTTATTTGTGAAATAAATACGTATTTATCTTTTGTTGATAAATTAGAGGCGGAAGAACAAGTTATTTTATTGGCGGAAAAGTCTACTTTAGAAGAGTTGAAACAATGTTACGTTTACTATAACGGAAGATATCTTAACAAATGTAAAATACCTCGTAAAATGGGAAGTGGTATACAAGAACGCAGTTTACCACATTTTAGAATTGTTATTTGTTTAAATGAATTAACGTCGCCAGTTATAAAAATCAGGTCTAATAAAACGCTTATTAGTTTAGACACATCGCATCCTATTTTTCAAAAACAAATGGTTGAGATTTTGAAGCCAATACTAAAACTAAAAAGTACTAATATAATTAGTACCGGAATTGACGACTGGTCCGATTACAACAATGAAGTTTTAAAACAACTTTGTGTTATTAAAGACCCGACAGTTCCAGCAACTAACGTTTTCATTTCAGAGTTAAATAAAGCGCAAACAATTAAAGAATTAAACCGAATTAAGAGCAGGATTAGCGATGAATCTTTAACAAAGGCGCAAAAAAATAAATTATTGACTAAGTTATATGACATTGAGAGGGAAATAATATTAGACAATGACATGTTAGAGGAAAAGATAGAGGAAATTATTGCAACTGTTAGTTCCACTGAAATAAACAAATATGTAAAAAACTCATCTGCATTGCTAAATTTATAAAAATCATATTTATATAATTAATCCGTAAAATAGCTTAAAGACATATTATATTTATAATATGGTGGTGTGGAAGCCATTCATTGTGTTCGTTAAGTAAGTTCAACTCGCTTATTAGGTGTTTCCCGAACGAGTTCTATTATCAGGTAGAGCAATTTGCTTTATTTCTGTGGTGGATTTTATATTGGAAGGAGAGGAGGTTTTGGTGGTATCGATTTTAGTAGAATAAGTATATTTTTATTTTAAAAACTTGTAAAGCAAATTATAATTCTTCCACATTTACCATTATGTGTTTGTAGGCTAGTGGTAAACTTTCCTGTTTATCAGGCAGGAATCCCGTGTTCGATTCGCGGCAAACACAGATGCTCCTTTAGCTTAGAGGTAGAGCACTGCACTTGTAATGCAGAGGTCCTGGGTTCAATTCCCAGAGGGAGCTTTAAAACTATAATTAAATATTTAGAATACTTAATTATAATACAATTTAAATATAATTATAATACAATTTAAATTATTTTTGCCCATTTTTTTTATAAAAACTGTATATATAAATGGCAGGTAAGGCAAAAGTAATTAGATTAAAACAATCAATAGTAAATAACATAGATAATAATACCGCATCTGGACCTATGAAAATGGGGTTACCACCTAGCATAGGAGTTACTAGATATTATTGGTACAATTATGCAACCCAATGTAATACAAAGGCTGGCGCACCTAAAAAGAGTTACGACAATATGGTTTTCTTAAATATAAATCCAGCTCAAACACCAGTTAGTGCCGGATTTAGACCAACTACTAACTACAATTACTCTTATAACGCGCCGCCTGGAGTAGGTTTTTATGACGCAAATGTGAAATATGATAACCATTTTTACAGACCATATTTTCCACCTGCCACACGTGGTGTAGAATTATCGCGTCCAGTATCAAAACATATGACAGGATTTGCCTCAAAATATGTCTAATTTGCTTTGTATTATAAAATAATTATATTATATTATTTTATAATGTGGTATACTGTTTCAAAAAGTTATTTGGTTTTTCAACTAATTGTTGCAATAGTTGTTTATTATTTTTTGAGTAGATACTATTTAAGCAATAACAATTCCATTAAAAAAGAACAAGCAGACGCTAATGTAAACAAATATTCTGATAGACTATATATAAAAATAATTGTATATTCTTCATTTGTATTAATACCTTTATTGTTTTACGTTATAACTCAAATATTTTCAAAAAATAAAAAATAAAAAATAAAAAATTATTATATTTTCATTGCTATTTTGTTATTCTTCTTCATAATTTCTCTCTTCTTCATAATTTCTTTAGTAAGATTATTGTATTTTATTATTATAATTTCTAATATAATACCCTTGTAAATATAATGGAAAATTGAAATAATAAGGACATAATTTATATCTTATTTCGGAATTAACAATTTTTTGTTGTAAATTTGAGCTAGAATTAATATAATTACCTAATTGAATCTCAGGCGATTTGTTTAACTCGTGCTCTAATGTAAATTCATACGAATTATACATATTTGTAAAAAAATCCTTCATAATATAAATCATATCATCTTTATTTCCCATAAAAAAAAAGTCTTGTATCCAATTAGGTAAGTTATTGTTAGGAGATTTGGTCCAGTTAATATAAGAGAGATACACTTTATTATCATTTTTAATAAAATCAGTTATATTTATATTTTGCGTCCACCATATTTTATCCAGTCGTAATCTAACAACAATATCGTATTTCGTAGGGGTTTGGGTTTTATTACAATAATCCTCAAATTTTTCAGCTATATTTTTTACTCTTGCATATTGGTCTATCATATTAATTACATGTTCTTCATTTTGTAAATTTTCATGTATTGATTTTATTTTTTCATTTTTTAAGACACTAATATACTGTTCGTCGTCATAATTAAAATATTTAAGTTTATTACCAAATAAGTTCTTTAAAAAAACAATGTCATCAATTTTATCACTAATGGGCGTTCTTTGTCTTAAAGAAATTTGATTTATTATATCACTATCAGAATAATGTGTTCTACTATTTCTTTTGAATGATATAAACATATCTCCATTACAGTTATCTAATATATGTTTTTTAAAAGTAGGCGAACAATAAATATAATTTCTTGCCATTCCTGAAATTAAAAAAGCTATTTTAAGGTTAGACTTCAACATATTATTTTAAAATAAAACAAAATAATATATTTTAACTAAATAGGATAATTAGTGGCAGGCGACACAAATGTAGTAACCTGGTTTCCTGCCATTTGGGCAGGCGGATAAGGAAAATAACCATTTGGATTACCAGTATAATTATCGTATCTTCCTAAATAAGTATAAAAAGCGCCACATTGGCTATTGTTACCTGTGCATACACTCGCCATCCTATTTTTAGCCCTTCTATTTGAAATGTTAGATGCGCCAACACCTCCAGTTCCCGGTTTGTATTTATTATATAAATAGGTAGAATTATTACAAGTAATATTTCCGCCTGGACTCATTTTTGTACTTCTTCTTCCACCTACTCCAACATTTTTCTTATATAAAAAACCAGGAAAATTTGTAGAATTACCATACCAAAAATTTCCATTTGAATTACTTCCAGTTCCGAATGCTTTCCAATGAGACATTTTATATTATATTATACTAAGATATAATTTATTGGTTAAATTTCATACAGTATTTCTCCTTTCTCTCTATATTTAGAACAAATAAAACAATCCACTTTCATTCCTATTTCGTGGTCATAGTTGTTGCCACATGTTTGAGCTAACATCAAATGTTTAGTCAACCAAAAATTCTCCAAATTATCTAAATTATTTTTGGTAAATTTATACCTCAAACTCAGTTCATGAATATCAGTACCGAGATTTGTTCTACACATAGGGCATTTGAAGTTGCTTGCGTATTTATGCCTCCATTGGGTTTCCATAGATTTAAATATACAAGTCTTATGAAATGAATGACCGCAACAGGTTATGTAAGCATCGCTTTTTCTAAATATGTTTTCCAAACATATAGGACATTCTTCACCTGGTCTAATGTAACATTTACGTTTAATACTGCATGGTATAGTTTGATTTCCAATAGCTAAAGGTAAAACTTCTTGTTTCGTATAACAATAGCATTCATTTAACCAATTATCTGGACATTCTATCATTTTTTTACACCTATGGTAATAAGTGGAATTTCTCTCATATAAATAAAATACATCTTCGGCTGTAGCCATTTTAAATAATATATAATTTGCCTACATAAATTAGATATTATTATAAATCAATTTTAAATTAAATGTGCTTTTAGAAAAAAAGATTAAGAGATTTTTCTAGTAGGAATTTCATTAGAAACAATATAAATAGAATTTTCAGTGATGACAATGTATTCACTTGCAGACTTATAAAACTTGGCAATAGTTGAAGTATATTCGTCCTCAGACTTAACAAGCAACTTTTCGCCATTATCTTTAGCACCTATAAGAGCCTTCTTATCAAGTGATGCAGTCCAATAATCTAGCATAATTGGTTTATCCTCAACTATACTAAGCTTAGCGGCATGCTTTAAAGTAATATCAGTCGGAAGTCTATACGTAAAGGCAGAGTCTGTCTTTTGAGAAGGTTTTTGTTCATTCATTTTATATAAAAATAAATTGTAAGTCTTTAAATACTTATAAATTAAAAGTATTTTAATTTAAATATTTTTAAATATAAATAATATAATGAAAAATACTACAATAACCAAGGATTCGAATTATTCTTTACATAATCTTGATAATTATAAAAAAGAACTGACCTCGGATTTAAATGAGGTTATAACAAAATATTTTAATTTATTGGTAGAATATTACAAATTTATAACAGAAAATACAAAAATTAAAAATAAACGGTTTTTATATTTTATTATAAATCGTGGCGTAGATACAATAACAAATGTATTTCTAAACTTATTATTGTACACAAAAAACATTGATATTACGTATTTTCACTGTCAAAAGGCATTTTATTTTTATGTTGAATTTGTGAATCAAATTTCTGAAGACGAAAAAATGTTTTTACAACTAACTTCTAGAGATGCGTCTACATATGTATATAAAAAAACAATATTTGAAATTAGTAATGAATTTAAAAAAATGAATGATAGTATGTCATCTAATACAAGAGATATGTTTGAACAAATAAATGTTTATACTAACTTATATAAAATTTATTTATTAAAAATAATTGAACAAAATGTTTTGGGTAAAAATAACGTGTTAATTTATTTTATTGAGAACATATTGGGTAAGTTAAATGGTGTAAATAGTAATAAAATTAACATAGAGAAAATTAAGTTACTTGAAAGTATTGTTCATAAACTTTCAAATAGTGTAGAAGATATTACGCGTTTTTTTGAATTAAACAAATATTTAGTTAAAAAATTTGTTAAAAACAATAATATTTTAGATAACTGCGAAAAAAAATTTGTATCTGAAGATTTTATAAATAAAATAACTAACGAACCGCATGATAAGTTTATAAATTGGTTATTAAGCTAGTAGGTATTATTTCTATACTAGGTATTATTTCTATACTAGGTATTATTTCTATAGTAATGTTTTTCTTTCGGATTTTTTTCTTTTTGTCTTTTATATTGATTAAATTGTTAGAATCGTCGCCTAATTTAACACTTTGACAAATATGTTTGTGTTCATTTGTAAGAATAATTTTAAGAAATTCATAAATTTCCAATAATACATACTCATCGCATTTACCAACAATTAAAACACTTCCAGTTCTAAATATCATAAACGAAACTTCACTAATATTATTATATAAATGTTTATTTTCTTCCGATATTTGGCATCCATTTTGAAGTCCAATATCGGGGTTGTAATAAAATTTGCTTTGAATACCAGGGTAAGAACACGGGTCGTAGATTGATTGCAAGTTATATTTTAACTTTAATATGTCATATAACGCTTCTCTATTTATAAAGAATCCACAGTTAAAGTTTGAATTAATTAATACAGTTTCGATTGTATTTTCTTTGTATTCTAACACTGTTTCAACATGTGGTTGTAATGTTTTTATAATTTGTTTTAATAAATTTTCAAATATTGGTTCGCTTTGAACGCCTGGAATTTCTAACTTGCCTGTATTGAAAACCTTTACATGAAATTCCTTAAAGGCTAGTTCAACTTTCATGCGTAAAATAATTACAAAGCAATTATAAAAAGCACTCTTCTTTTTGCAGCGATAACTCATAATATCTTTTTTAGAAATGCCAATGCTTAATTTTCGAATATCTTTAAACTTGATTCTACCACTTGGGTTATCAATGTGCGTAATAACATGCTCCTCAAAATAAGTTTCTTTTTTAACCTTTTCTTGTATGATATTCAGTTCTTCTTGCGTAGTAGAGTTAAACTTCATTTGTTTTTTTATAACGCCATCACTTGGTTTTGCGTAAGGGATTACAGGAATTTGCCAAAATACATCTTTTAGTTCAATTGGTGTATTTAAATACGCGATTTTAGTTTTAGTAGAAATATAAATACTGCTTGCTTTAGGAGCTTCTGAGGTTAAATCCATTGAAATGTTCGCCGAAATGAATTCTTCGTTGTCTTCTGTTAATGATAAAGAAATATCTTCTTCTTCAGATGATATATCATCATCATATTTAGATGATATAAAATTTTGCCATTCTTTATCAATATCTTCGCTTGTAGCCATAGGTAACTTTAATCTTTGTCTTTATATTCTTTATATTAATTCTATTTCAATTATTTTCTTTATTATATAATATAAAGAATGAAAACAACGCACGTTAATAAACAAGAAAGAAGCAATACTATTCCTATTAAGAAAATTATACCTTCATCGATGAAGAACGCCAGCCCAACAGGCAGCGGGGAATATAGTTTAAAAAGTCATTTTTTTGATCCAACAAAAAGTTCACCCCCGAATGACTTTATTATTAAATTACACCAAAGAATGTCTATTTATAACACCCCTTACTATTCAGATATAAATGAGGCTACCCGAGAAAGTGAATAATTAATATGAATGTTGCTATTTTGAACTTGTGAGTGCATTATATTTTCTACAAAACTTAAAAATTCTTTGTTAATTAAATTTGAATGGCTACGAATAATATAATTTAAAAAATCTTTAATTATATTTTTTTTGTCAATATTGTATTGAATGCTTACGTCATATACGAAGACATTTAAATTTTCGACTTTTTCTCTCTTTCTTATTTTTTCAATAAGAGTTTCCCAAACTTCGCAGTCTATAATTTTAAACTCATAATTTTCGTTGATTTGAAACTTTACTATATCCTGATTTGATTGCATAAAATTTATCATGCTTCTTATATCTGATTTGTATAGTTGTTGAATACAAGATAATGATTTAAATGATAAATTTAATTTCTCGGATTCTGAAATATGATTTAAAAAATTTATAATATCATTTTTCGGCAATTGATTAAAACGCAGTCTAATAAATTCGTTTTGTAACCCCTCATCAATTTTACTTATATAGTTGCAAATTAAACAGAATCTAACATTGCTTGAATAGTTTTGTAGCAAATATCTTAAAGCTTGTTGGGCATTTTTTGTCATATAATCTACCTCATCTAATATTACAAATTTCATTCCTGTATGAAATAAAGGTTTGGAATTTACAAATTGATTTATTTGACTTCTAATTATATCAATACCTCTCTCATCGGATGCGTTCAAATGAATCATGAGTTCTTTGTTTTTTTGATTTAATTTTGTTTGATAAGCATTTACCAGGTTAATAATCGTTGTCGTTTTCCCTGTTCCGGGCGGCCCATATAAAAGAAGATTCGGAAAGTATTCGGTATCTATGATATTTTTAAGTATTTTTTTATTTAATGTATCTAAAACGATATTATCAAATTCAGTTGGTCTATATTTTTCAACCCACACATTACTTGACATTTATTATTAATTAATAACTTATATTTAATATATTTACTATATAATTAAAGATTTACAAAGAATTTTGTAGGTACTAATAATGTAAAAATAAAAAATAAATAATTTAATTAAATATTAAAGATAAAAGTATCTAATGACTAAACATAAAAATGACTACTAACTCTTCAAATAATGCAGGCTATCTTGAGTTAATTATTGGTCCAATGTTTTCAGGAAAGACAACTGAACTACTGGAAATTTATAAAAAATGTAATTTTTGTTCTATACCTGTATCAATTATTAATCATTCTTTTGATAAAAGATATCACGATACAATGTTATCAAGTCATGATAAAAATATGGCACCGTGTTTATATACAGACAAATTAAACGATTTATGGTTAAGCAATGACTTTTATGAAGTAGAAATATATTCAGATAATTATACTGATAATTTATTAAGAAATTCTGACGTTATTTTGATTAACGAAGGTCAATTCTTTCCTGACCTTTATCAAGTTGTTTTAAATATGCTACAATACAATAAAAAGGTTTATGTTTGTGGATTAGATGGAGACTTCGGAAGAAAAAAATTCGGTTCAATACTAGACTTAATCCCTCATTGCGACAAAGTTACTAAACTTACTTCACTTTGTTCATTATGTAAAGATGGCACACCTGGAATATTTTCAATGCGTTTAACTGATGAAACTGAACAAACGGTTGTTGGTTACAAAAATTACATACCAGTTTGTCGCAAATGTCATGAAGCAAACGTACGCAAAATTATTAGTTTATAAGTCTGATAAAATAACTTAAAGTATATTTGAAAACAATTTAAATTATAGTTAGTAAGTTAAATTATAATATAAAATGGTTCAACAAAATCTGGGATTAAATGAAAACACTGAAAACACTGAAAACGTAATTTTAAAAAAACGAGGTAGAAAATCTAAAAAAGAATTAGAGTTAGCGAAATATCAAGATAATATTATCGTAACGATTGAAGAAAAAAAAAGTATTAATGAAATTGTTAAAAATGACCTAAATCCTGATACAAATACTGATACAAATTCTGATATAAATCCTGATATAAATCCTGATACAAATCCTGATACAAATAATGTAATATACACTAGTTGTGTTAATGAAGAAATTTGCGAAGAGAAAAAACCTTTTGCCAAAAAAAGAGGTCGAAAACCAAAAGGGGGTAAGATTATTCAACAAATAGTCCCTCTAGGTAATAATAAAGAGGACAAACCAAATATTATTTTGCATTTAAAGTGTTCTCTTAAAGATTTACAAACAAACACATTATTAACTTCTACTATTGATTGTTTTAATTTTAATTCTACTGCCGAATTACCTTATGAAGTAATTAATAATAGTAATAGTAATAATAATAGTAATAATAATAATAGTAATAATAATAGTAATAATGATTGTATAAATACCAAAATTTTTAATTCTAGTATTGCGACTGATAATGCCTGTGTATCCAGCAATAATTACGAAAATACTGAAAATGAATGTTCATTTGATTTAGATGACAAGCAAAGTAAAGAAAACGATTTTAAAGAGATTTGGAAAAAATTAAAACAACTTGAACATAATTTACACATTAATAATATAAGCGATAAAAAATCGGCTTGTTTTTGGTGTACTTATGAATTTGATAATCCGCCTGTTTATATTCCAAAACACTATATTAAAGACACATATCATGTTTATGGTTGTTTTTGTAGTCCAGAATGTAGCACTGCTTATTTGATGGAAGAGAATATTGATAGTTCATCAAAGTTTGAACGTTATCATTTGATAAATCATATTTACTCTAAAATCTTTGACTATAAGAAAAATATAAAACCAGCGCCTAATCCATACTATATGCTTGAAAAGTATTACGGAAATTTAAGTATTCAAGAATACAGAGCTTTATTAAGAAATGAGCGCATATTTTTAGTTGTAGACAAACCTTTAACTAGAATTTTACCTGAATTACACGAAGACAATGACGACTTTATTATTAACAATAAAATCATTCCTTCAAATACATATCAAATAAAAAAAAAATTACAAAAAAAACAACAAACAAAAAGTAACATATTGACTGAAAAATTTGGGTTAACGCACTAATAAAAATAATATGCAAATATTTTTAGTATATTATTTTTTATTTAATTATAATATAAAATGATTGACAATGAATTTACTGGTGATATTTTTGAATGGAATCTTTATACATTATTGAACTATATTAAATATCATTACATACAATTTATATTATTAATTGCGGTTTTTATTATTATTTATCTTGTTGATTACATTTCTAATATTAATGCGTTATTTTATAGTATTCCCTCTGCCATTCCTGGAATGTCCGGAATTCCTGTAACAGATAATAAAGGTGTGATTATAAAAAAAAATAAAATACCCAAAAAACTTAAGAAATAATTACCATAATCCATATTTTTATATAACTTTTTTAACCTCACCTTTTTCAACTCTTGACTTATAATCGCGCATATTGGAATCTAGTTTATAACGTATTTGTTTATAAATTTCTTGATTAATAGATTTTAACTCTGGAGTGGGTTTTACACTTATGCCAAAATAAGCTTTTATAACATTTATTTCATTAAAGTTATATTCTTTTAATTTCTCTCTTGCGAGTTCTTCAGAGTAATCAGTTTGTCTTAAAATTATTTGTACCTTATCATAAATCTGGTCAGTTTCAACTAATGTAATATTATCGCCCATATATGAATTAGATAAATTATTTTTTAAATCATATTAAACGAATCATTATATATAAAATATTACCGAATGGAACCCCAAAATAATTTTAATACTAGTATAATTTTAAACGAGATTGATTTAGTAATTAAAAAAGGACTAAATACAATTTTAAATGGTTATATGGATAGATATAGATTATTGGAAAGTACACATAAACAAATTATGAAACTTCCATCTGTTTTAAACGAGCTAAACAAAGATAAATACGAAACCAGTGAACAAGACGAGACCAGTGAACAAGACGAAAACACCGAAGAAACCAATGATGTACCCATTTTTGTTAGTGTTACAGATATGACAAAAGAATTAATTAATGGAGAGATTAAAACAGTTGAATCTAAAATAACTAGATTAGAAAAAAAATATGACTTAATTTTCCCTATATTTGAAAAAATTTTGAAGAAAATTGATGATTTAAATGAAGAAATTAAGTGTATTAAAAAGACACCGAATGAAGTAAAAGTCATTAAATATGATAACATAAATAAAACAGAACACGTTGAAGAAAATATTAAGTTAGAAATACAAGAAGCAGAAGAAGACCAAGTAGAGGAAGAAGAAGATGAACAAGTAGAACAGGAAGACCAAGAGCAAGACCAAGACCAAGAGCAAGACCAAGTAGAGGAACAAGAAGAGGAACAAGAAGAGGAACAAGAAGAGGAACAAGAAGAGGAACAAGAAGAGGAACAAGAGCAAGACCAAGTAGAGGAACAAGAAGAGGAACAAGAAGAGGAACAA
>Ga0209443_1000226_pt1 | contig 37595 bp, 33 predicted proteins | sample LauGreBMM110DCMD_2_FD_187571 | JGI IMG/M metagenome (GOLD analysis project Ga0209443, IMG submission 187571) | Freshwater lake microbial communities from Lake Michigan, USA - Su13.BD.MM110.DCMD (SPAdes) (version 2) | ecosystem: Environmental > Aquatic > Freshwater > Lake | place: Lake Michigan... | reverse complement strand
CATTGGAAGCCTCCGAAAAATTAGAACAATTACGCTACTTAGAATTTGGAAAACGCATTAAAATGGTCGAAACCACAGCTAAAAGTATTGGCATTGACACACCGGAAGATTTAGAAAAGGCGAGGAGTTTTTTGTAATTAAGAATTGTTTTCAATGTCAAAATAACCTTTGGACTTTATTTTGGTAGAGAAAAAATTCAAAAACAAAACCACTAAAAACAAAAACAACATGGCTTGTGCGCTCACCAAAATCTTTCCAATGGTTTTTACCGGATAATAATCTCCATATCCTATAGAGGAAGATGTGATTATACTAAAATAGACGGAGTCAAACCAATTTCCGAAAGGTTTATTAAAGTAATCTCCACAAGAATACAAAACTCCAAAAGCAAATATAATTTCTGTATAATTGAGAAAAAGCAAAAGCATCGATCTTTTATACGAACGAGGTTTTGAAAATAAATCTGAAGCAAAAATTAATGTAGGGATGTATAAAACGGTTTCGAGCAATACATAAAGCATTAGCCCAATAATAAAACTATTATGTTGCCATTGCTGAATTAATATCAATAAAGGAAAGCTTGCTTTAAGTAACACATAAAGATCCGAAGCTAAATCACGATATTCATATCCTTTATTACTCGCTAAATATTTGATATAAACCCCAGGAAAAAGCAGTTGAGAAGAGGAAAGAAACAACCGAACAATTTTCTCTATTCCATTGTCGTCTTGGTGTTCATTATTCCAAATAGCCTTAATATTATTAATACATTTTTTAACAGGATTGCAATCAGGTATTGCAATTCTAGAGACATTTCCCAATAGCAGTTTTTTCAGAATTGCTTTCATAAAATAGTACATAAAGAAGACACTCTAATTTACGAAATAATTGCATTACATTTATAAAAATCCATTATTTATAATTGACATTCAAAAAGAGTCAACACGTCATTTTTGAATCTTATTTAGTTTTGTTATGCTGTTAGGAGATTAATACTAATTTTACTAAAAATAAATTCTAAATGAAAAAGAGTATTTATAAGTTTTTTTTATTTCGGTTAATGGGATGGAAAATCGAAGGATCTTTGGATGCAGGAATTAAGAAATGTATTCTTATGGTTGCCCCACACACTAGTTGGCATGATTTCTATTTAGGAATATTTGCTAGGGGAATTATTGGTTTAGAAATGAATTTTCTCGGAAAAAAAGAGTTGTTTTGTTTTCCAATAGGCTATTATTTTCGATGGATGGGTGGTGCTCCAATAACTAGAACGGGAGGTTTAAACAAAGTAGATGATGTCGCAAAAACATTTGAAAATCACCATGAATTTAGACTGGCCATTTCACCAGAAGGCACTAGAAAAAAAGTAAGCGTATTAAAAACGGGATTTTATTACATTGCTTTGAAGGTTAATGTCCCAATCATTCCGGTTGCATTTGATTTCGGAAAAAAAGTGATCCGTATAGGAAAACCATTATTGCCATCAGGGAATATCGAAAATGATTTTACTATTTTGCTAAAACACTTTAAAGGGGTCGTAGGCAAAATTCCAGAATACAGTTTTAATCCAGAATAATTATTTCAAATACAATATTCAACCAATTTTTCAGGCTAGTTAAAGTCTTAAAACGTCTGCCATTATTAAATTTAATTGTTTTACAAAAGTAAATGCAAAGATGTTTACTTTTGTGAATTAAAAAAATGCGATATGAATTTAGAACAATTATTCAGCCAATATAAAGAATCATCATTGCTTGGTCGTTATATTACTTTGGATTCAATCGAACCTTTATTGAATAAATGGAATACCAATAATCAAGTAAAAATTATTGGAACATCGGTACTTAACAATCCAATTTATCGATACCAAATTGGAAATGGAAGTATAAAAATTTTGCTTTGGTCTCAAATGCACGGAAATGAAAGTACAACTACCAAAGCCCTTTTTGATCTTTTTAATGTGTTAAATAGTGATTCGGTTTTAGCGCTTGAACTCCTTCGTACTTTTACTTTTTGTTTTATTCCTATGTTGAATCCTGATGGGGCAAAACTTTACACCCGTGAAAATGCCAACAAAGTCGATCTAAATCGAGATTCTCAGAACTTATCACAACCAGAAAGTAATGTTTTGCGAGAGGTTTTTGATAATTTTAAACCTGATTATTGTTTCAATCTTCATGACCAACGTACCATATTTGGAGTTGGAAATACAGGAAAACCAGCAACACTTTCTTTCTTAGCACCAGCTTATAATGAAGCTCGGGAAATAAATGAATCGAGACTAAAGGCCATCAACCTGATTGCTGGTATAAATTCAGTTTTGCAGCAATATATTCCGGGTCAAGTAGGTCGTTTTGACGATTCGTTTAATATCAATTGTATTGGAGATACTTTTCAATATCTGGGAGTGCCTACTGTATTATTTGAGGCGGGTCATTTTCCTAATGATTATCTTAGAGAAGAAACTCGAAAATATGTTTTTATGGCATTGATTTTAAGTTTGCAAATAATAACCGATAACGATATAGTTGTCAGTAAAATTGATGATTACATGATTATTATTCAAAATAAAGTCGTTTTTTATGATTTTATTTATAAAAATATCAAATTAAATTATGATGGTATTGAAATAATCACCAATTTTGCTGCACAATACAAAGAGGAGTTAATAGACGATAAAGTTTGTTTTAACGCTTATATTATTGAAATCGGAGATTTAGAGAATTATTCAGGACATGTAGAATATAATGGTAATGAGGCTTTATACCATGATGCCTATGGTGATTTTCCCAAATTGAATCAAAAAGCCGATTTTAATTTAGATTATAAGGTTTGTTTTGTAAATGGTTCAATGTTAAATTAAAAAAACACACACTGTAGATTATACATTTTTGCTTAAGTAACTAATAATATTAATATAAAGATAGCATGAGTAAGTTTCGATTAGATGAGGTAGATCACCAGATATTGGATATGTTAATAGACAATACCCGAATTCCATTCACAGATATTGCTAAGAAATTATTGATTTCTGCTGGAACGGTGCATGTTAGGGTGAAAAAGATGGAAGACGCAGGAATTATTATGGGCTCATCATTAGTACTTGATTATGATAAATTAGATTATTCCTTTATCGCATACGTGGGGGTTTTTCTTAATAACACCTCGCAAACCAAATTTGTTTTGCAGCGAATCAATGAGATTCCTTATGTAACAGTAGCCTCAGTAACAACTGGAAAATTCAATATTTTTTGCAAGATTAGAGCTAAAGATACTAAACATGCAAAGGATGTAATATTTATGATTGATGATATTGAAGGTGTTTACAGAACAGAAACTATGATTTCATTAGAAGAGAGTATAAATGACAAAAAGCGATTGATGCATACTATTTTTAAGAACATGTAATTCACTTGAAAGCTTAATATAAATACAGCCTCAAGTGATTTCTTGAGGTTTTTTTTTGACTAACTATTACCAATTTTATTTAATTTCGCCATTATGTATACGCTTCCAAAAATTGAACGTTTTAATCAAGAGGTTCTTTCTAAATATAATATCTACAACAGTGTATTTATCACACTACCCTTTGACTCCATAGACAATACTGGGGCACTACTTCCTTTATTTACAGATGTATGCGACAATGGCTTCAAAAAACAGGAAACTCCTAAAGAAATTCTTGATTTTTTTGCCAAGAAATATTTACATAGCGCCTCCGAAAAAGAAAAAATTGATTTAATGTTTCGTTTTATTCAATATATAGAACGTCAAATTGTGCTTTTTGACGCCATTGAAGATGCTGCTTTTCCGGTCGTGAACAATATCGAAGGAAGGGGGTCGTTGCGAGACATTAAAGAAAAATCAGAGGCCAAAAATAGAAAAGAGGAATTGATTGAATTCCTTGAAAATTTCAATGTAAGAACCGTTTTGACGGCTCATCCAACCCAATTTTATCCTGGGGCAGTTTTGGGTATTATTAATGATTTAACAGACGCTATTCGTAAAAATGATTTACTTGAGATTAAACAATTATTGGCGCAGCTAGGAAAAACACCTTTTATCCAAAACGAAAAGCCAAATCCTTATGATGAGGCGGTAAGTTTGATATGGTATTTAGAAAATGTTTTTTACGAAACTTCAGGTGAAATGGTTCATTACCTTCAAAAGAATGTTTTTGATGGAGAATCAATCCAGAATCAATTGATAAAACTAGGCTTTTGGCCAGGTGGCGACCGCGATGGGAATCCTTTTGTCACTACTGAAATCACACTAAAGGTTGCGGATCGTCTTCGTCATTCGATATTGAAATGTTATTATATCGAAATGAGAAGTTTAAAAAGAAAATTGACCTTTTTTGAAGTTGATGTTTTGGTAGCTGAATTGGAATATAAATTGTATCGTTCTGTTTTTTATTCTAAAGGAGAGATATACATTACCCTTGAGGAATTTAAAACAAAATTAATTAAAATAAAAACTATTATAGTAGAGCAACACCAATCTTTATATTTAGAAGAATTAGATGCTTTATTGATTAAGGTGAATTTATTTGGATTTCATTTTGCATCTTTAGATATTCGCCAAAACAGTAAAATACACGACACCGTTTTTGAAGATGTAGTTAAATTTTATTTATCTAGTGGTTCTAAGGTTTTCCCAGAGAATTATTTTCAATTAACTGAAAATGAAAAGTTTGAAGTATTGTCGAATGTTAAGGGAAATCTTGATGCCAATGCGTTTGATAATGAAATAACAAAATCAACTTTAGAATCCATCCAGGCTATAAAAAAAATCCAAGCCACAAACGGAGAATCCGGTGCTGACAGATATATCATTAGTAATAATGAAAGTGCCTTGAATGTAATGGAAACTTTTGCGCTCTTCCATTTAAATAATTGGGAGGATTTGTCAGTAGATATTATTCCATTGTTCGAATCGGTTGATGATTTACAGAATGCCCATGTTATTATGGAAAAACTCTATACCAATCCCACTTATGCTAAACATCTAACCAATAGAAATAATAAGCAAACCATTATGCTTGGCTTTTCTGATGGCACAAAAGATGGTGGTTATCTAATGGCCAATTGGAGTATATATAAAGCCAAAGAACAACTTACCACTATGTCAAGAAAATATGGAATACATGCAATTTTCTTTGACGGTCGTGGTGGACCACCAGCACGTGGTGGTGGTAAAACGCATAAATTCTATGCTTCATTAGGTCCTAAAATTGAAAATAATGAGATTCAGGTTACTGTTCAAGGGCAAACTATAAGTTCTAATTTTGGCACTTTAGATTCCTGTCGTTTTAATTTAGAAAACTTGTTAAGTGCTGGAGTAACCAATCAAGTTTTTAGCAAAGGTAAAAACGAATTAACCAAAGAGGAGTCCGCTATTTTAGACCAACTGGCAGAATTAGGATACCAAAAGTATTTGAGTTTTAAGAATCATCCTAAATTCATTCCATATTTGGAGCAGATGAGTACTTTGAAATATTATGCCAAAACGAACATTGGTAGCCGTCCATCAAAAAGGAGCAAGTCTGAAAAGTTAGATTTCGCCGATTTGAGAGCCATTCCATTCGTGGGGTCGTGGAGTCAATTGAAACAGAATGTTCCTGGTTTTTTCGGTGTAGGTTCGGCGCTCAAACATTTTGAGGATACCAATCAATGGGAGAACGTTCAAGATTTATATAATAACTCTTTATTTTTTAAAACCCTTTTAGAGAATAGTATGATGTCTTTGGCAAAATCATTTTTTCCTTTGACTGCTTACATGAAAACCGATCCTGAATTTGGCGCTTTTTGGCAAATTATTTATGATGAGTTTTTGGAAACAAAACGATTATTGTTGAAAATAGCAGGACATAAAGAATTGATGGAAAATTATCCTGACGGAAAAGCATCTATTGACATAAGAGAACGTATTGTTCTGCCATTGTTAACAATACAACAGTATGCTTTATTGAGAATTAACGAGTTGAACAAGGAGCAAAATCCAGATTTAGGACTCATTAAAACTTATGAAAAGATTGTAACACGTTCTCTATTTGGAAATACAAACGCTAGCAGAAATTCAGCTTAATTCCTGTTTTATTACAAAAAAAAGAAACTCAATTGAGTTTCTTTTTTTTGTAATAATTATGATAAAAATTGAATCAATCTTCTTCCTCTTCAACGTCAGCCAAATCAGTTTCATTTAGATTCTCTTCTTTATCGTCAGCGTCATCCTCTTCATTTGAATCTGCATCATCATCTTTGAAGTCGGGTTTGTCTAGACTATCATCGTCGTCATTTTCATCGTCATCAAGTCCATTTACGGGTGCAATAGGGACAATGAAATTGGTAATTTCATCATCTTCATCATAATTTTCAATCCTATCAGCAAGTTTGGTGCTTACTTTTACCAAATAAATGGTTTCGTCAGTACGCACCTCAACCGCTTCTACCAATTCATTTTGGGAATTTCTAAACTTGACAATGCTTGAATCATCATAGCCATCTGGAAATCGATCAACTAGCAGGTTTAAAATTTCATGAGTTAGTTTGGCGTAGTCTACAATTACTCTTTTCATAAAATTATTTTATAAATCTAACAAATAAGCAAAAATTAATGGAGCAACGATAGTAGCGTCAGACTCTATAATAAATTTAGGGGTTTTGATGTCTAATTTTCCCCAAGTGATTTTTTCATTTGGAACGGCTCCAGAATAAGATCCATAACTGGTTGTAGAGTCTGAAATTTGGCAAAAATAACTCCAAAAAGGGATGTCATGCATTTCCATATCTTGATACAACATTGGAACAACACAAATTGGGAAATCTCCAGCTATTCCTCCTCCAATCTGGAAGAACCCAACCCCATTGGCACTATTTTTTGGATACCAATCGGATAAGAATACCATATATTCTATGCCCGATTTCATTGTAGATGCCTTCAGTTCTCCTTTTATTACATACGAAGCAAAAATATTACCCATAGTACTATCTTCCCATCCAGGTACGATAATAGGTAAGTTTTTCTCTGCTGCGGCATACATCCAACTGTCTTTTAAGTCAATTTCGTAATATTCCTCAAGCACCCCCGAAAGCAACATTTTATACATGAATTCATGTGGGAAATAGCGTTCTCCTTTATCATCAGCATCTTTCCAAATTTTGTAAATATGTTTTTGTAAACGACGGAAAGCTTCATGTTCTGGGATACAAGTATCGGTAACCCGGTTTAAGCCCCTTTCCAATAGCTCCCATTCGTCTTGTGGTGTCAAATCGCGGTAATTGGGTACTCTTTCGTAGTGAGAATGTGCTACCAAATTCATAATATCTTCCTCAAGATTTGCCCCAGTACACGAGATAATTTGAACTTTATCCTGACGAATTATTTCGGAAAAAATCTTCCCGATTTCAGCCGTGCTCATAGCGCCGGCCATACTTACCATCATTTTTGCCCCATTGGCTAATTGTTGTTCGTATGCTTTTGCGGCATCCACTAATGATGCGGAGTTAAAATGCAAATAATGCTTTTCAATAAATTGACTTATTGGTCCTTTACCCATTTTTAAAATTTAAATATTTTAAATTCGAAATATTGAATGCTATACTCAAATTTAACGAATTTTTTAAACACACTAATTATATTTTGCTATTTATTTTTTGTCATATCCTAATATTTTTAAAACATCTTCTGCCGTTTGTTGTTCTGAGAAAATTTCGGTTGCTAGTATTCCGTTTTCATCTTTATGAATCAAAATATGTTTAGGTTGGGGGATCAAACAGTGGTGTAATCCACCATAACCTCCAATAGTTTCTTGATAGGCACCAGTGTTGAAAAAACCAATATATAAGGGTTTTTCCTTATTGTATTTTGGTAAATAAATAGCGTTCATATTTTGTTCTGAATTGTAATAATCATCACTATCACAAGTCATTCCGCCCAGCAAAACCCTTTCGTAAGTGTCATTCCACCGATTTACGGCCAACATAATGAAGCGCTTGTTAATTGCCCAAGTATCTGGTAAAGTCGTTATAAAAGAGGAGTCAATCATATTCCATTTTTCCCTATCATTTTGCTGTTTTTGATATAGAATTTGATAAATAGCTCCTCCGCTTTCACCAACGGTATAAGCCCCAAATTCAGTAAAAATATTGGGTACGTCCACTTCAGCTTCATCACAGGCAATCTTGATTTGATTGATAATTTCGTCAATCATGTATTGGTAATCGTATTCAAACGCCAAGGAATTTTTTATAGGAAAACCACCACCAATGTTTAATCCATCAAGCCTAGGACATTCCTTTTTTAAGGCTACATATACTTTAATACATTTAACCAATTCGTTCCAATAATAGGCATTGTCATTGATGCCTGTATTGATAAAAAAGTGCAACATTTTAAGTTCCAGTTTTTTGTTGTCTTGAATTTGTTTTTTATAGAATTGGACGATGTTTTTGTAACCAATACCTAGTCGAGAGGTATAAAATTCAAATTTTGGCTCTTCTTCGGCGGCAATACGAATGCCGATTTTGAATTTTCGTTTGATTTTATCTTGTAAAATATCGAGTTCTTCGTAATTATCAATAATTGGAATGGTGTTTTTATGGCCATTATTAATAAGTCGTGCTATATTTTCAATGTATTGGTCTCTTTTAAACCCATTGCAAATCACATAAGTACTTTTGTTGATTTTGCCGGAAGCCATTAAATTTTCAACAATATTAATATCAAAAGCAGATGAAGTTTCAATATGAATATTGTTCTTGAAAGCCTCGTTCATTACATATTCAAAATGAGAGCTTTTAGTACAATAACAGTAGAAATATTTTGCCTCATATTTGTTTTTCTCCATCGATTTACGGAACCAGTTTTTGGCTTTGTTAATGTTATTAGAGATTTGAGGGAGATAGGTAAATTTTAGAGGAGTGCCATATTGCTCTACCAATTTCATTAAGTCAATATTATGAAACTGTAGGTTATCTTTGTTTAATGTAAACTCTTCCTGAGGGAAATAATAGGTTTGATTTATTAAATCAAAGTATTTTGTATTCATTTTTTTAGGATTTAAATGGTTAGTATTCTAAATTAAAATAAACTAACGTTCAAACCCTGATGTTGGCATATATGATTTGAAGCTTTTCATTATCGGCTTTCAAATATTGAAAAATATCAAAACAAAAATTATCTTTAATAGTGTAAAAACCGAGTCAATATCCTATGGAAAGAGTTGTTGTTTTCGTTTTTAATAGAACTATTATTTCTTTGGTTTTTATTTTTTTTCATTGTGGCAAATGTAAAAAATATTATAGACGTAAAGCAATCCTTTTTTGTAAAAAAACTTTAAGATTTATAATCTTGGAAAGCCTTTAGAATTAATTCATTTTCAACCGATTGATTGATCTTTATTTTTCCAATGCCTTCTATTAAAGCAAACTTGATATTTCCATACTCATTTTTTTTATCATGAATCAGGAGTTCCATTATGGGTTTGATATCCTTTTCTTCAAAAACCACATCATCATAAATCGTTTTAATTGCCTTTTTTATTTGAAGATACTCTTTATGGGAAATCAATTTTTTATCAAGCGAAATATAACTTTCTAAAATCATTCCTACGGCAATTGCCTCTCCGTGCAGTAACGTTTTCTTGTTTTCGTTTTCAAGGAAATAACTTTCAATGGCATGTCCAAGGGTATGGCCAAAATTTAATGCTTTCCGGATATTCTTTTCGGTAGGATCCTGGATTACGATTTCATTCTTTATTTCAACAGAACGGTAGATCAATTCATCAAAATCGGCAAAATCTATAGCTTTTAAATCCAAGAATTTTTCCCAATAGGCTGCGTCATAAATCAACCCGTGTTTTAGCATTTCTGCAAGTCCCGAGCGCATTTCATTTTGCGGAAGCGTTTCTAGGTATTGGGTGTCAATAAGCACCATTTGAGGCACATTGATAACTCCTATTTGATTTTTTAAATTTCCTAAATCAACTCCTGTTTTTCCTCCCACAGAAGCATCTACCATAGAAAGTAAGGTGGTTGGGAGATGGATAAAATCGACTCCTCTTTTAAATGTTGAAGCTACAAAACCGCCAAGATCAGTGACAACACCACCACCAAGATTCAGAACAAGGCTTTTTCTATCGGCGCCAAGTTCCGTCAAAACATTCCAAATTTGCACACAAGTTTCAATGTTTTTATGGTGTTCCCCAGCTTCAAATTCAACTATTTCTATGGTAAGTTCGGTTTCTAAATAAGGTAAAAATTTAGGCAAGCAAAATTCATTGGTGTAGGTGTCGACAATTATAAATAGATTGGAATACCTATTTTCTTTTAAATGTTTATTTAAGGCTTCATATCCTTTTTCGTTAAAATAAATTGGATAATTGTTGGCTTTTATAGTTTGCATTTTGTTTGATTATTTGAACGGCAAAATAAGGTAATTTTTGCCAAATAAAATCCAAACTCTCTTTATATTTGTATAAGCAAATCAAAAAAATGAAAAATTTATTTGATAATACCCAAGTCGCCTTTTCTTTAAAAAGCGATACCGAACTAAATAGGGCCTATTTTCTTTTTAAAATAATAGCCAATAAACCGCTAGTTCTAATAGGAACTGTAGTTACTAATTTTGCTCTAAAAGCAAATCTTCCTATTGAAGGGTTGATTCGCACGACCGTTTTTGATCATTTTTGTGGTGGTGTAAGTGAGGAAGATTGTATTGCTGTTATTGATAAAATGTTTACTAAAGGGGTTTGCTCTGTTTTGGATTATGCTGTTGAAGGCAAGGAAGAGGAGGAAGAATTTGATCGAGTATTGGAAAAAACGTTACGACTTATAACTTTTGCCAAAGAAAAAACTGCCATTCCGTTCGCGGTTTTTAAACCAACCGCTTTTGGTCGATTAGAATTGTACCAAGCAATTAGTGAAAAAAAAATAAGCCTTTCCGAAATAGAGGAATGGAATAGGGTAGTAGCCCGTTTTGACAAGGTTTCCAAGGCAGCTTACGATAATGATGTTGCTTTATTAATTGATGCCGAAGAAAGTTGGATGCAGTGTGCTGTAGACGATTTAGTTGCGGATATGATGCGTAAATACAACAAAACGAAGTCTATTGTTTTCAATACCTTGCAAATGTATCGCTGGGATCGATTGGAATATTTGCAAAAACTACACAAAAAAGCGAAAAACGAAGGGTTTCACATCGGGATAAAACTGGTGCGAGGCGCTTATATGGAAAAGGAAATAAAGCGTTCCGAAGAAATGGAATATTTATCCCCTTTATGCGCTACCAAAGCAGATACGGACGAAAATTATAATGTGGCTTTGCGTTATATGATTGATAATATTGACAGCGTAGCGGTTTTTGCTGGTACTCATAATGAATCGAGTACTTATTATCTTATGCGTTTGATGCAAGAAATGAAATTAAAAAACAATGATTCCCGTATTTGGTTTGGCCAATTGTACGGAATGAGTGATAACATCAGTTTTAATTTGGGGGCTAATGGCTATAATGTTGCCAAATATTTACCCTTTGGACCCGTTAAAGATGTGATGCCCTACTTGATTCGCCGAGCTGAGGAAAACACTTCGGTAGCAGGACAAACTACTCGGGAATTGAAAATGATTAAAATGGAACGCAATAGAAGAAAAGGAAGGTAGTATTTATCACTTTTAAGAATGACTAAACTGCAAATTGCTCAAGTTTTTATAAACCCCATTTTCCAGAGAAATCAATTCTTGATGTGTTCCTTGTTCAGTAATTATGCCTTTGTCAAGCACTAAAATTTGATCGGCACTACGTATCGTCGAAAGTCGGTGTGCGATAATAATACTCGTTCTTCCTTGCATCAAAATCTCTAAGGCTTCTTGAACTAGTTTTTCGCTTTCGCTATCTAATGAGGAGGTAGCTTCGTCCAGTATCAAAATACTTGGATTTTTAAGTAATGCTCTTGCAATGGCAATCCGTTGTCTTTGCCCTCCAGACAATTTAATTCCTCTCTCGCCAACAATAGTCTCCATTTTCTCAGGAAAACTTTCAATAAAAGTTAAGGCATTCGCCTGTTTAGCGGCTACAATAATTTCTTCTTCGGTAGCATTTGGCTTTCCATACGCAATGTTTTCTTTGATAGTTCCCCCAAATAAAATCACGTCTTGGGGTACAATACTCATGTTACCACGAAGATTTTCCAAATCATAATCGTATATATTTTTACCATCTATCAAGATTTCCCCACTTTCGATATTGTAAAATCGCAACAATAAGGAAGCTATAGTTGATTTTCCTACACCACTCGGGCCTACAATCGCTATTTTTTGACCAAAGTTGGCTGTGAAGTTGACGTCGTTTAGTACTTTAATTTCTTTTCTAGATGGATAACTGAAAGCTACATTTTTGAAAGTAACATTGCCCTTTATTTTTTCAATTGTGGAGGCATTTTCCACTGAATTAATTTTTTCAGGGGTTTCCTCCAATAATTCAAAAACCCGTTCCGTAGCTCCAATGGCTTTTTGAATTTGGGCATAAAGTTCGGCGATACCGCCAAAAGAGGCTCCTACGAATGTAGAATACAATACAAACGAGATCAATTGTCCTACGCTCATCTCACCACTAATACTTAATCTCACACCAAACCAAACCACAGCCACGATGGCTCCAAAGAGACAGAAAATGATAAAGGAAGCAAAGTATCCTCGATATTTCCCCCCCTTGATGGCGATTTTTACCACTTCGTTGATTTTTCCGTTATAACGTGCAATTTCATACCATTCATTAGCGAAAGCCTTTACAATACTAATTCCTTGCATCGTTTCTTCTACAATCACCTGGCTTTCTGCCACCCTGTCTTGTACATTTTTCGAATACTTCCGAATGAATCTCCCAAATATAACCGCTGCAACAGCCACAAGCGGAACTACTGAGAGCATTAACAAAGTTAGTTTTATGCTTTGTGTTGCTAACAATACCACCCCACCAATAATTAATATAAATTGTCTTAAAAATTCTGCGATAGTAGAGGTTAAAGTGTCTTGAATTTGGGTGATATCAGCACTAATACGACTGTTCAATTCTCCTACACGCTTTTGCGAAAAGAAGGACATGGGTAATTTAACCAAATTACTATATAAAGATAGCCTAAGATTTGCTAAGGTGTGTTCCGTGAAATTAACGAATAGCGAGAGTCTGAAAAACGAAAAAATAGATTGCAAAAATAATATACCTATTAACAATAAGGCGATTTTATTGGCTTGTGCATAACTTTTATCCTTAACACAATCAATTAAGAGGCCCATTAACTTAGGAAAGGCCAAAGCGGTCGCTCCAGTAAACAATAAAAAAATCAAACCTATATAAAATTTCCAACGATGATTTCCGGCGTATTGAAATATAAGAGTTGCTTTGTTGAGTGAACGTGTTGTGATTTTTGATATTGGTAAATCGTTTTCTTTAAATCGAGCCATTATAATGATTTTATTTTGCAAATATAAGGCTATACGGAGACATCTTTGTAGTTTTAAGTTTTATTGTAAATGATTAAATATCATTTATATTTATTTTTATATATTTTGTTTGTAAATACAATATCTACGCTGTATATTTGCACTCCCAACAGGGGCGATTAGCTCAGCTGGTTCAGAGCACCTCGTTTACACCGAGGGGGTCGGGGGTTCGAACCCCTCATCGCCCACACTAAACTCCATTAGAAATAATGGAGTTTTTTATGATATCTACTCAATAAAATTATCGAGAAATTCTAACATATGATGGGAAGTTAAACCAATATCACTCACGCTAAATCCCTTTAGAAATAAAGGAGTTTTTTTTTCTTATTTTTGGAACTTCTTACCCTTATTTTTATGAAACAGCAGTTGTTTGGATTCGTTTTGTATTTGATGATCTTAGGTTCTTTAAATGCCCAAGTGCCATCGGGAATCCATTCCTATAGAAAGCATATTTCTAATCCAACGATTGGAAAAGCCCATTTTGAAATTCCAGAAACCAAACCTAAAGACAAAGTCATCCGCCACTCAGGCTATTCCATTTTGTACAATGAAGCACAGGAACAAGCAAGTTGGGTCGCCTATGAGCTGACCGATACGGAAACCATTAAATTATACAACCGAACGAACAAATTTATAGTTGACCCCATGGTGCAAACTGGTTCGGCTACCCAAGCGGATTATAAAGGTTCGGGATATGACAGGGGACACCTCGCACCCGCAGGCGATATGGGATGGTCTGCACTAGCCATGCAGGAATCCTTCTATTATAGTAATATGAGCCCTCAAGAACCCGGTTTTAATAGGGGAATTTGGAAAAATTTGGAAGAAAAAGTCCGCGACTGGGCTGCGGAAAACAAAAAAATTTATATTGTCACAGGACCTGTTTTAAGGAACGGTTTACCCAAAATAGGCCCCGACCATGTAGCTGTTCCAGAATATTTTTACAAAGTAATCTTAGATTATACCAATCCAAGTGTGAAAGGCATCGCTTTTTTGATGCCCAATCATTCCTCTACAAAATCCCTACAAAGCTATGCTGTATCGATTGACGTTGTGGAAAAGAGAACCGGCATCAACTTTTTCCCAGGCCTTACCAATCCGAGTATAGAAAGTTCGCTATGTATTCCGTGTTGGTCTTGGGAGCCTGTAAAAAACTATAGGTCTAATAGCCATTCGAATTCTGATTCTCGGGTTCAATGCACTGGCCTAACCAAAAAAGGCAACAGATGCAAGCGAATAACAGCAGATCCAAGCGGAAAATGTTATCAGCACCGAAGCTAAGAGTTTTTTTTTGCTTTTGAGAAGAGACGAATTGACCTTACAATAGGTATTTAAAAAACCTAAGAAGTTAAATCTATTCTTCCATCGTATGATACACGTTCATCACGTCATCATCTTCTTCCATTTTTTCGATTAGTTTTTCCACGTCAGCTATTTCGGCTTCGGTTAGTTTTTTCGTGATTTGAGGAATACGCTCAAAACCAGAAGAAAGGATTTCTATTTTTCTGTTTTCTAATTCTTTTTGGATGGTTCCAAAACTATTAAAAGCAGCATAAATTAAGATTCCGTCTTCGTCTTCAAAAACCTCTTCGGCACCAAAATCGATTAATTCTAATTCTAATTCTTCAGGATCCATTCCGTTTGCTGGAATTCTAAAGTTACAAGTATGGTCAAACATAAATTCAACCGAACCTTGGGTTCCCATAGTACCGTTGCATTTGTTAAAATAACTTCTAACATTAGCAACCGTTCTGTTGTTGTTATCGGTAGCTGTTTCTACAAGAATGGCGATACCATGTGGCGCGTAACCTTCAAACAAAACCTCTTTATAGTTAGCTGTATCTTTATCGGTTGCTTTTTTTATAGCACGCTCTACATTTTCTTTAGGCATATTCGCTGCTTTCGAATTCTGTATTACTGCTCTTAATCTTGAATTGGCTTCAGGATTGGGCCCGCCTTCCTTTACGGCCATTACAATATCTTTTCCTATTCTGGTAAATGCTTTGGCCATCGCTGACCAACGTTTCATCTTTCTGCCTTTTCTAAATTCGAACGCTCTTCCCATTTTATATTTTTTTTTAAATTTCTGAAATCATAATTTGTTAATCTACATTCAAAAATAGTTTTTTAATCCACAAAAATAACTTTTTCAATACCCATTTCAAAATTGCTATTTCCCTTTTTGAATTCGAATATTGCTATTCTAATACCTTTTGGGCTATTAGCTTTCACCTTAATTATTTCTTATAAAACGGCAATTTCACCACCTTGGCCGGAACATCATTTTTTCTAATTCTAATGTAAATCTCACTATCAACTTCACTGTTTTCAGTAGTTACATAACCCATTCCAATGCCAATATTCATTGATGGCGACATGGTTCCCGAAGTTACAATTCCAATTACGTTACCTTCAGCATCCACAATTTCATAATCGTGTCTTGGTACGGCGCGTTCCTGCATTTCGAAAGCTACTAATTTTTTAGAAACACCTGTTTCTTTCTGCTTTTTCAAGTTTTCCGAATTCGTAAATTCCTTATTGAATTTAGTGATCCAACCCAAACCGGCTTCAATTGGCGAAGTCGTATCGTTTATGTCGTTTCCGTACAAACAGAAACCCATTTCTAGTCGCAACGTATCGCGAGCCGCAAGACCAATTGGTTTGATACCAAAAGCTGCACCCGCTTCAAAGACTTTATTCCATATTTGTTCCACTTCTTCATTCTTGCAATAAATTTCGAAACCTCCCGAACCAGTATAACCCGTAGCCGAAATAATCAAGTCATTAATTCCAGCAAAATCCCCAACTACAAAATGGTAATATTCAATGGCTGCTAAATCTATCGAAGACAAAGCTTGCATAGCTTCCACCGCTTTTGGACCTTGAATAGCCAATAGCGAATAATTATCTGAAAGGTTTTTCATTTCTACACCCAAATCATTTTGAGACGAAATCCAATCCCAATCTTTATCTATATTTGAAGCATTTACGACCAATAAATACTGCTCATCTTTCATTTTGTAAACCAATAAATCATCTACAATTCCGCCCTCATTATTAGGCAAACAAGAATATTGCGCTCTACCAATGGTCAAAGTTGACGCATCATTCGAAGTCACTTTCTGAATCAAAGCCAATGCATTTGGACCTGTAAGCAAGAATTCGCCCATGTGCGACACATCAAAAACCCCCACACTATTCCGAACCACCTCGTGTTCAGCATTCACGCCTTCATATAAAATAGGCATATTGTATCCAGCAAACGGAAGCATTTTTGCTCCCAAAGCTTCATGTAGGCGCGTAAGCGCAGTATTTTTCATCGTAGATTTTGTGTAAATTTTGTGTTGCAAATTTATCGATTTTTTATGAAGTGGCAAAGGGTTTCTTGGAGCTATTATCTTCGCCAGTTCGCTTCGCTCGTGCCCCGCTATCCGTTGCAATCTTTTTCTAAACCTAAAAAGGTTTAGAAAAAGGATTTCCACTACTATCGGGGCTCAGGAATTAGCTTGAAGGAAACGAATGAATAGAAAATATATAAATTATAAAATCGGCCATTAAAAACATAAAAAAATGCTGTTCTTTTGAAACAGCATTTTTAAAACAATCGAAAATTATAATCACGTACAGCACTGAATTCAAATTTTTTATATATTATTTAATGGGTAATAATACGGTATCAATCACATGAATGATTCCGTTTGAAGCAGAGATATTTGCCGTTGTTATAGTTGCGGTATTGCCCACAGCCGTAATCATTCCATTGGTATCAACGTAGAAAGTTGCCCCGAGTAGGGTTGTAATTATTCGGGAACCGTTTGGTGGAACTACACTATTGGCAGCACGACGACCCTCGACAACATGATATTTTAATACATCCAAAACCAATGCTGGTGGTAGATCGGTAATTTTCTCCTTTCCCAAATCCATATAAAGTTTTTTAAATGCAGCATCTGTTGGAGCAAATACGGTATATTGATCTTTTCCATTCATAAATAGATCGACCAAACCAGCGTCTAATTCTTTATCCACATAAACTAAAGCCCCTACCAGTTCACTAAATCCTGCATTTATTGCAATTCCTGCAATAGGAGTTTCCCCTTTTTTAGGGGTACTATTGGAAGATCTTAGGTTTTTTCCAATTTCAGTTTTAGAGAGATTTATTTCATCCATTTCCTGAATTTCTTGATTATCACAAGATAGGGTCATAATTGATAATACAGCAATCAAAATGAAAGCTTTTAACGATCCAAATAATTTAAAGTTCTTTGTTTTCATGGTTGTTGTTTTTTAATTAATAAAATAATTTGTCTAACTAATCAATTGTAAAGTTAAACAAACGAAATTAGAAGAAAAATCAATTAACCTTAATTTAACAACTGTTTGATTATGAGTATATTGTAAAATAAATTTACCTAATTTTTAATAAAAAAATGGTATTGTTTTTTTGTAACTTTATACAAACAAATCCAATGAAATCTCCCATTCCAATAGACCGCATCGAAATTCTCAAAAGGTATAAACCCATTAATCCGAATACGCATAAAGGGATTCAGGGGCACGCGCTTTTAATTGGTGGTAGTTATGGCAAAATAGGCGCTATGGTTTTATCTTCCAAAGCGTGTTTGAAAGCCGGTTGCGGATTAGTCACGGTATTTATTCCGCAATGTGGTTACGAAATCCTTCAAACCGCCAATCCCGAAGTGATGGTTTTAACGGATAGTCAGGAAAAATACATTTCGAAAATTGAATTTGACTTCGTTCCACAAGCCATCGGAATTGGCCCCGGTCTAGGGCAGGAGTTGGAAACTCAAAATGCGCTTCACGAATTCCTATCAAATGACAAAACGCCTTTGGTTATCGATGCCGATGCACTGAATATTCTATCTCAAAATGCAGCATGGATTTCGTTATTGCCCCATAATACGATTCTCACGCCACATCCCAAAGAACTCGAACGACTCATCGGAAAATGGAATTCTAACACGGAAAAGTTTGAAAAAACAATCGCCTTTTCAAAACTCCATCAACTTATCATTGTTATGAAAGGAGCACTAACATTCATCATTGACGGTGATACGATTTACGAAAACACCACCGGAAACGCCGCCTTAGCCACAGCTGGAACGGGCGATGTTTTAACTGGAATGATTACGAGTTTATTGGCACAATCCTATGATCCCATTGATGCAGGAATTCTTGGGGTTTACCTACACGGGTTGACTGCCGATATTGCTTTACCTGAAACTAGTTATCAGTCGTTTATCGCTTCGGATATTATTTTTAATATTGGAAAGGCTTATTTGAGTTTGGAAGAGTAAAATTATCCCAAAAACGCTTTCAATTCATTGTAGGTTTTGATTTTTACGCTTACTTTTTCTTTATTCAATACGCTTTCAATTTGCGTAGGAATAGGTAATTTTACGTTTAAAGCAGGCTCAACCACATCCAAAAACTTGATAGGATGCGCAGTTTCTAAGAAAATTCCAATGGTGTTTGCGTAGTTTTTCAATTCTTTTTTCAAGCCTAAATAGCCCACAGCACCATGAGGTTCTGCGATATATCCGTTGACGTTGTAGATTGATTTCATCGCTTCTAAAGTTTCGGCATCAGTATATGAAAACGAAGAAAAATCTTTTTTGAATTGCTCCAAATCGTTATTGTACATTTCTTGAATACGGATAAAATTACTTGGATTCCCAACATCCATCGCATTCGAAATCGTAGCTTTGGAAGGTTTTGGATCGTAATTTCCGTTTTCTAAAAATCTCGGAACAGTATCATTTACATTGGTTGAAGCCACAAAATGTTCAATAGGTAAACCTAATTTTTTTGCGATAATTCCGGCGCAAATATTTCCGAAATTCCCACTTGGACAAGAAAATATCAAAGGCTTATTTTGTGATTTCAGTTGTTTGTAAGCAAAGAAAAAGTAAAACATTTGCGGCAACCAACGTGCAATATTAATCGAATTGGCCGAGGTTAGGTTTTTATGTTTTAGACTGTCATCCAAAAAAGCTTTTTTGACCATATCTTGGCAATCATCAAAAAAACCATCTACTTCAAGCGCTTTAATATTTAGTCCCAAAGTCGTTAATTGTCGTTCTTGAATGTCGCTCACTTTTCCAGAAGGATATAAAATAATCACTTCCACACCTTGAACACCAAGAAAACCACTGGCTACTGCTCCACCGGTATCGCCCGATGTGGCTACAAGAACTGTGTTGGTATTGTCTTTTTTATCTTTATTAAAATACGCAACACAACGTGACATAAATCGAGCACCAACATCTTTAAACGCCATTGTAGGTCCGTGATATAATTCCAAAGCGTAAATATTCTCTTCCACTTTTACCGTTGGGAAATCAAAACATAATGTTTCGGCAATGATTTGTTTTAAGGTTTCGGCTGGAATTTCGTCGCCTACAAATTGTTGGATGGCTTCGTACGCCATTTCCTCGTTGCTTAAATTTTCGATATTCTCGAAAAAATCAGCTTTTAATGGAGTGATAGATTCTGGAAAATACAATCCTTTATCGGTTGCTAATCCTTGTATTACAGCTTCTTGGAAAGAAACTTCAGGCGCATTATGGTTTAAACTGTAGTATTTCATTAGATTTTAGATTGAATATTGAGGATTAACGATTTTTGATTTTTTAGCAACTTGGGTTACATCTGAATTGCTTCGCCTGTTCGAGCAAGCTCTCGTGTCATAAATCGTTAATCTTAAATAATTTTATATTATACTTATTCCTTCTGTATTGACTTTCGAAACGTGAATTTCATAAGGCAAATTTATTTCGTCATATACAGCGCTCATGGCGGCTGCAATTTTATCGGCAGTTTCTTTTCCTTTGCTTAATGCAAAAATAGAAGGGCCAGAACCAGAGATTCCAGAACCTAAAGCTCCGTTTTCGTAAGCGGTTTTCTTGATTAAATCGAAACCAGGAATTAGCATGCTACGAACCGGTTCGATAATTTCATCATGCAAGGAACGACCGATTAATTCGTAATCATTCGTGTATAAACCGGCCACTAATCCGCCTACATTTCCCCATTGGGTAATGGCGCTTTTTAGAGAAACTGTTTGTTTTAATACCGAACGCGCATCCGATGTTTTCAACTCAATTTGGGGATGAACCACCGTTGCATATAATTCGGAAGGACTTTCAATTTTAACGATATCCAAAGGATTAGAGCATCGTACCAAAGTAAATCCACCTAATAAACAAGGAGCAACATTATCAGCATGGGCATTTCCACTGGCTAATTTTTCACCTTGCATGGCAAATTTTACCAATTCTTTTCTAGTAAAAGGCTGCCCCAATAATTCGTTGATTCCAAAAACAGCTCCTGCAGAACTGGCAGCGCTACTTCCGATTCCGCTTCCGGCTTTGATGTGTTTGTAGATTTCGATTTCAAACCCAAATTCCGTTTCCACTTCTTCTAACATGGCTAAAGCCGCAACTCCAGCAACATTATTTTCGGTTTCCAATGGTAAATCGGCACCTACAATTTTAGTGATACGAACTCCTTTTATTGCCGATTTACGGATGATCATTTCATCTCCCGCAGTAGCTAAACAAAGTCCTAAAACGTCAAATCCACAAGAAAGATTGGCGATTGTTGCAGGGCAAAATATTTTTATTTCATTCATATAATTGTCTTAATGTCAAAAGTCATAATGTCTAAAGATTCAAATTTTCGTTAGCTTTGTCAAAGTTTAACTTTGACAAAGAAGATCGGTATTACATGTTTCCAACACGAATTACATCGGCAAAAATCCCCGAAGCAGTAACTGCAGCACCTGCTCCAGCACCTTTTATCAATAAAGGTTGGTCGATATAACGGTCTGTATAAAATTGTACAATATTGTCTTTTCCTTCTAAATTATAGAATGGACTTTCTCTCGGAATGAATTCTAAACCTACGCTTGATTTTCCGTTTTCGAAAGTTGCCACGTATTTTAAGCGACAGTCTTTTGATTTAGCTTCTTTCAATAAATTCTCGAAATGGGCCGCATGGGTTTTTAAGGAAGCGAAGAAATCGTCGTTATTTATTGTTGCCAAACATTCGGCAGGCATAAATGATTTATTGGTAATGTCTTCGATTTCCATTTGGTAACCGCTTTCGCGAATAAGAATTAAAATCTTTCTGGCAACATCCACACCGCTTAAATCAATTTTCGGATCCGGTTCTGTAAAACCTTGAACTCCTGCCTCTTTAACCACATCGTGAAAAGAATTATTTTCGTCGAAATTGTTGAAAATAAAGTTCAAACTTCCCGATAAAACTGCTTGTATTTTGTTGATTTTATCGCCCGAAGCAATTAGGTTTTTAACTGTATCAATAATTGGCAATCCTGCTCCAACATTAGTTTCAAACAAGAAAGGCGCATTAAATTGCCGGGAAAGATTTATTAGTTTTTTGTAATTGTCATAAGCTGAGGAACAGGCAATTTTATTACAAGTAACCACCGCTATATTTTGTTTCAAATAGTGCTCGTAGGTTTCAGAAACACTTTGATTTGCTGTGATATCCACAAAAATACTATTACGTAAATTTAGTGATGCCACTTTTGAAATGAAAGCTTCTTTATTAGCCGTTTCTCCATTTTCCAAAAGTGATTTCCAATCTTTCAATGAAATTCCTTCTTCGTCGAAAAGCATTTTTCTAGAATTAGAAACAGCAGCAACTCTGACATTTATTTTAAGATTTTCTTTTAGGAATTTCTTTTGTTGGTTAATTTGTTCGATGAATTTTTCGCCTACATTTCCAACTCCCATTACGAATAAATTTAACTGTTTTGTATTTTCTTCAAAAAAGTTTTCGTGTAGGGTATTCAATGCTTTTTTAACATCTCTTTCGTTGATAACAGCTGAAATATTTCTTTCGGAAGCTCCTTGTGCAATAGCTCGGATATTCACGTTGTTTTTCCCCAAAGTGCTAAACATTCTTCCACTTAAACCTTGGTGATTTTTCATATTTTCGCCAACCAAAGCAATAATGCAAAGATTTTTTTCGACAATACAAGGATCAATTTTGTTTTGAGCAATTTCAGTTCCAAAAGCTTTGTTGATTGAAATTTCAGCTTTTTCCGTATCAGAATTTAATATTCCAATACAAATAGAATGTTCTGATGAAGCTTGAGTGATAAAAATCACATTGATATTTTCGTGAGACAAAACTTCGAAAAGTCTTTTTGACGATCCCGCAACACCGATCATTCCCGGTCCTTCAAGTGTAATCAAAGTGATATTATCAATATGACTGATTCCTTTTACAGGATTAGTATTTGAGGTTATTTTATTCGAAATATAAGTTCCTTCGGCTTGAGGCTCGAAAGTATTCTTGATAAGAATAGGAATATTTTTTCTTAAAACAGGTTGGATTGTTGGCGGATACAAAACTTTAGCACCAAAATGTGACAATTCCATGGCTTCTTGATACGAAATAGTAGCAATTGGTTGGGCTTGTTTTACGATTTTTGGGTTGGCAGTAAACATTCCATTTACATCAGTCCAAATTTCTAATTCGGATGCATCCAAAGCCGCAGCGATAATTGCAGCAGTATAATCCGATCCACCACGACCTAGAGTAGTGCCAATTCCGTCTAAAGATGATGAAATAAAACCAGGTATAACAACTATTTGATCGTCATTCGATGCGAAATATTCTGTAATTAATGGATTTGTAATTTCAAAGTTTACTGCAGCTTTACCAAAATTATTATTGGTTTTTATTAATTCGCGACTGTCTTTATACCCACAATTTTTGTCTTGTTGTTTGAAGGCTTCTGCAATAATATATGAAGATAACAATTCGCCAAAACTCAAAATTGTATCAGAGGTTCTTGGGGATAATTCACCAAGTAAAAAACAACCGTCAAGCAATGTTTCCAGGTGGTTGATGATTCTTTTGATATGACTTAAAGCACTACTTTGCTCACTTACAGGGATTAATTCCTTAATGGCATCTAAATGTTTTTTCTCGATTTCGCCTACCACTTCCTTGAAGCTTTCGTCATTTGAAGCGGCTTTTTGAGAAGCAAGAACTAATAAATCGGTTACTTTTGTAAAAGCAGAAACGACTACAATAATTTTGCCTTGTTTTGCTTTATTAAGAACTATATCTAATACGAGTTTTATATTTTGGGAATTGGCAACTGAAGTTCCGCCAAATTTTAATACTTTCATTTTGTTTTTTTTTATTTAAAATGCACTATTTTTTATACACCTATGAACTCTCTTCATCCCGGAAAAGAATTACAAAAATTGGATTATATGTTAAAAGGTATACCCCTAAAGGGTAGTAGTTGTTGTAACAGTAAACGGAACAGAAATGGCAACCCAGTTTTGAGTTATTATCGAAGAATGATATGTATTTCTGTTGTTTATCATAAGAGTTTTCAAAAGTACATTTTTTTATAAAATAACAAAACCTTTTTTTCTGTTTTTGTGAATATTTTAAATAAAATCCGAATGTATGAAATATTTATTTCAAATTTTCATTCTTAAATCGATAGCTATGGTGTATAAAACTATTTTAATTCTATTGGAAAAAGACTACTATTTTGCTCACTAAAATGATAATTTTAAGATTTTTTTAAGATTAGTAAGCAAAATAATAGCATAACTTTATACTTACATGTTTAACTTAAAACTATAGAAAAATGAAAACATTACTAATCGTGCTAAGCGCATTTTTAGCTATTAGTTCATCAATATTAGCTCAAGAAACAGAGAAGCCTTCAAAAGAAGAACATCAAAAAGTATGGTATTCCTGCCCGATGCACCCTCAAGAAATGAGTATGAATGAAGGAGATTGTGGTAAATGCGGAATGAAAATGGTAAAATCAACCAGGCCAAAATATGGTTCTAAAATGAAAGGAAGTCCATCATCTGCTGCTGAATCAAAATATGTTTGTAAAATAGACAGCTCTACTTCTAACAAACCTGGAAAATGCCTTAAATGTCAAAATAATAGAGCTAAAATGAATCACAAAAAAGAATGCGAAAATCATAAATAACAATTTAAATCAAAATTAGCCTATAGAAACTTTCCTATAGGCTTTTTTTCGTAAATCCATTAAATGACAGATTAGAGTTAGCGCCTTAAGATTGATTAATAATATAAATCCTAATAATGGAACAGCAGTCCAATCCTTTAAAAGTAAAATCTCTAGGAATTGACACCTATTACGAGAATATTATTTTTATTAGAAGCGATTGTGCTATTTGTCGTTCCGAGGGTTTCACAGCACTAACAAGGCTTATAATTCATCACAACGAAAAAACGATAATCGCAACGCTAAACGTTGTGCATTCTGATTTATTAAAAGTCAATGAAGCGGCACTTTCCGATGTCGCATTAAGGCGTCTAGGAGTCATTGATGGCGATTTTATCAACATTTCCCATCTTAAACCACTAGATTCCTTAAGTGATGTTCGCGCCAAAATGGCCCATAAAAAGATTAATGAAGTCGCTTTTTATAAAATCATTGATGATATAACTAATGGTCTTTATTCAGATATCGAAATAGCCGCTTTTATTGCTGGTTGTGCCGGTGATAATCTAGATTTAGAAGAAATTACTTGGCTTACCAAAGCAATGATTGTTTCGGGATCCAAATTAACATGGGATAGAAAAATCATTGCCGACAAACATTCCGTAGGAGGCGTGCCTGGAAATCGCACCACACCTATCGTGGTCGCTATTATCGCAACCGCAGGCTTGACCATTCCTAAAATATCATCTCGTTCCATCACTTCACCTGCAGGAACAGCCGATACAATGGAAACGATGACCACCGTAAATCTATCAATCGAAAAAATAAAAGAAGTAGTAATTAAGGAGGGTGGATGCCTAGCTTTGGGGCGATTAGCACGTTTAAGTCCTGCCGATGATATTCTCATTACAATCGAAAAAGCCTTAGATGTTGACAGTGCCGGGCAAATGATTGCCTCAGTGCTTTCCAAAAAAGGGGCGGTAGGTTCCACGCATGTAGTTATTGATATCCCCTTTGGACCAACAGCAAAAGTCAGAAGCCATGATGAGGCCCTTAAATTGCAATACTATTTCCAAGCCGTTGGCGAAGCCATAAAACTAAAGGTTGCAGTTTTGATTAGCGATGGTTCACAGCCTGTAGGAAGAGGAATTGGCCCTTCATTAGAAGCGATGGACGTGCTTTCGGTTTTAAGAAATCAGGATACCGCCCCAAAAGATTTAAAAGAAAAATCATTAGAAATTGCAGGTGCTTTACTCGAATTATCGGGTCAGATTGAAAAAGGAAAGGGTTTTTTGGAAGCCAAAAAAATTCTAGAAAGTACCAAAGCTTACGATAAATTTATAAGTATTTGCGATGCCCAAGGTGGGTTTAAAGAACCGGTTTTTTCCAAATTCAAAACTGAAATCAAATCTAAAATTACCGGAACCGTTATTTCTATTGACAATAGAAGATTGGCAAAGATCGCTAAGCTTGCTGGCGCTCCCCAATCACCTTCGGCAGGGATTTATTTTGTTGCATCCCTCGGAACTAATGTCGAATTAGGTCAGACGTTATACACAATTTATTCCGAGACGGAAGGCGAATTGCAATATGCGGTTGATTATCTCGAATCGGCAAATTCGATTATTAAAATTACCTAAAGATGGAAAAAATATTTTTTGCCTTACCAAATAATGAAGTGCTGACACAATCGTTAGTTGAAAAATGCTTTGCGGAGTTGGGAAAAGTAATGATTAGGCAATTTCCGGACGGAGAAACCTATATTAGAATTGAATCGGATGTGCAGCATAAACAAGTATTTTTGGTCTGTACTTTAGATTATCCTGATGCTAAAATAGTACCCTTATATTATTTGGCACAAACCGCAAAGGAATTGGGAGCCCAATCGGTACATCTTATTGCACCTTATTTGGCTTATATGCGCCAGGACAAGCGTTTTGAAAGAGGTGAAGGAATTACTTCAGCCTATTTTGCCAAACTTCTTTCGCTTTTTTTGGATTCACTCCTTACTCTTGATCCACACCTTCACAGAAGAAACACACTATCTGAAATATACTCTATTCCAACAACCACGATACATACCGATGCTGTTGTTTCAAAGTGGATCTTTGAAAATGTTGATCAACCCATTTTAATTGGCCCTGATGCCGAAAGCACCCAATGGGTTGCTGAAGTGGCACATTATAATAATCTCCCTTTTCTGATTCTTGAGAAAACGAGAAGAGGCGACGAAAATGTGGAAATTACCGTGCCTAATGTTGATAAATATTTAGCGCACACCCCAGTTTTAGCAGATGATATTATATCGACGGCGAGTACAATGATTGCCACTATAGGTCATTTAAAAAAATTAGGAATGTGTAAACCTGTTTGTATTGGTATCCACGGAATTTTTGCTGACAATGCCTATGCAAATTTGTCGGCTGCTGGAGCTGAAGCTATCATCACCTGTAATACTATTCCACACCAGTCTAACATAATAAAAATCGACGATCTCATTGCTTCGGCGGTAAATCGTATTAAAATCTAATTATACAATTGTCTACCAGCCAGCGTTAAAATCCCTCAAAAACCCCTAATCCAAACAATGCAAAATCATATTTTACGGGATCATTCGGGTCAAGTTCCCGAAGTTTACTATCTAATTCCGCCAAGGCTTTGCCGTCGTTTTGGTTTCGTGTAAGTAAGCCTAATTTTCTGGCTACATTTCCTGAATGCACATCGAGCGGACAAGATAGGAGTGAAGGTGATATACTCTTCCAAATCCCTAAATCAACTCCTTTGTTGTCTTGGCGACACATCCATCTTAGGTACATATTTATTCGTTTACTAGAAGAATTTTTACTTGGGTCGGAAACGTGTTTTTCGGTTCGACTTAGGTGGTTTATTTCGAAAAACACTTTCTTAAATTCACTAATAGCATTTTGAAGGGAATCGGCTTCTTGGTGTTTCGTAAAAATAGCTTCAAGTCCTCCATGGTTGGTGTAGATGTTTTGCAAACTTTTGATAAAACCTATAAAATCCTGCCCATTGAATGTTCTATGTACAAAGTTTCCTAGTCTTTCTAGATGTTGCTCTTGGTGATTTAGGACGAAATCGTAAGGAGAATTCCCCATCAAATCCATCATTTTATGAGAGTTTTTGATAATCATTTTGCGGTTGCCCCAAGCAATGGTAGCCGATAGAAATCCTGCAATTTCAATGTCTTCTTTCAAAGAAAATAAATGTGGAATTTGCACAGGGTCACTTTCGATAAAATCTAGGGTGTTGTATTGCGATACTTTTTCGTCAAGAAAAATTTTCAGTTCGGGGTTTGTCATTTTAATTACTAATCAACCCATTCACCATGACCAATTTCCGATCCGCCATATTAGCGAGTTCTTCGTTATGCGTTACAATGACGAAAGTTTGTCCAAATTCATCCCGCAGTTTAAAAAATAATTGGTGCAAATTTTCTGCAGAATGAGTGTCGAGATTTCCAGAAGGCTCATCAGCAAAAATAATAGCAGGTTTATTGATTAAAGCCCTTGCGACGGCCACACGTTGCTGTTCGCCACCTGAAAGCTCATTGGGTTTGTGGTTGATACGGTGTGAAAGTCCAAGATATTCGAGTAGTTTTTTAGCTTCAGCTTCGGTTTCATTCCTTGATTTATTGGCAATAAAAGCAGGAATACATACATTTTCTAAGGCGGTGAATTCCGGTAATAATTGGTGGAATTGGAAAATAAAACCCAAATTCAAGTTTCTGAATTTCGACAAGGTTTTGTCGTTCATTGTTAGAATGTCTTGGTCGTTGACGCGCAATTCTATTCCGCTTTCGACTGTTGGTTTGTCCAATGTTCCAAGGATTTGCAAAAGTGTTGTTTTTCCAGCACCCGAAGCCCCTACAATCGAAACGATTTCTCCTTTTTGTATGTGTAAATCGACCCCTTTGAGTACATGAAGTTCGTCGTAATATTTATGTATATTTTTTGCTTGAATCATCTTTGGAATAGTTTTCACAAAGAAACAAAGATTTTAGATGATTTCTATAAATATCTTAGAACATTAGATTCAATAATTTTTTAATGGAAAAAACAGATAAATTCGAGGTTAAAAATAAAAAGACTAACCACTATTCTTTAAACAAAAATCCAAACCCCATACTTTTTAACATCTTCTTTTCGAAAGTCCAAAAGAACTTGTGTTGTCCAAAAAGGAATCCTATCAAAACTAAAAGAATTTGGTATAAAGGGAAAATCAAGAGTAGCCGAACAGGGGTAAACCAAAAATCTAAATCTTCCTTTACAATTCCCAACCAAAAACAAAAGGGTTTTGACAGCCATGCCGAAGCCGAGCCGGTAAGGGCAAAAACGATAAATATAATGGTAAGTTGATAATTGGAAGTTATTCCCCAACGTTTTTTAAATGGTTCCATCTTCATTTGAAATGATTACAAATATAAAATATTATCTTATTGGAACATAACCATCCAGTTTTTGTTTGTAGTTGTTTTGAAAATAAATCATATAATTGTAAATCAAATAATTCACCTCATAGCCATAGTTGACGTTGGGGTCATAGTCGATAGTCATTTCATATAAGTTGGGATTGTATCGCAAAGGCTGCAAAACACGAAGGTTCCACCCGCTCACATAAATTCGGTTTTTACTTTCTAAATACGATTGGGAATGGTAATTTCTGGGTAATGCAGTCGAATTAAGCCAAGTACTAAAACCCGGATCAATAATAATTACTTCATATTTAAGGGAATCATTGGTAATTCGTATCGTATCTTTTTGGACGGTCAATGGATTGAAAGCAGTCGTTTTATCCGACTTCGTAACGTTGCAACCCATAATTAGGCATAAAAGAAATGTCACAATGTAAATACTATTTTTCATAACAAAACCAATAGAGGTAAATTTACAAAAAACAAACCGTTGTTTAGTGGTTTTTAAGCACAAAAAAAGGCTGTCTTAAAAGACAGCCTTTTACTTATACTATATTATTTGAAAATTAACCCAAAATACTAATAATTTGACTCGCTAATTCGGTTCCGATTCTGTCTTGTGCTTCTCCTGTTGCAGCACCAATATGTGGTGTCAACGAAATTTTTGGATGCATCAAAATAGTTATTTCAGGTTTTGGTTCGCTTTCAAAAACATCTAATCCTGCAAATGATACTTTTCCAGAATCCAATGCTTTAATTAGGGCAATTTCATCAACAACTCCGCCACGAGCGCAGTTTACGATTCCAACACTATCTTTCATGATTGCTAATGCAGCTTCATCAACGATGTAACCGTCTTGGGCAGGAACGTGTAAAGTAATGAAGTCAGCTTCTTTGAATAATGATTCCAATGACTGTGAAACGATTGTAGTTGTAATAAATTGTCCGTCGAAAAATTCAACTTTTACATCCACTTGTGGAATGAAGCTATCGGCAGCAATCACTTTCATGCCTAATCCCAACGCCATTTTTGCAGTAGCTTGACCAATACGGCCAATTCCTACAACACCAAGAGTTTTCCCTCTTAGTTCCACTCCTTCAGCATATGCTTTTTTCAAACCATTGAAATTTGAATCCCCTTCAAGAGGCATGTTTCTATTAGAATCATGCAAGAAACGAACACCAGAAAGTAAATGAGCGAAAACTAATTCTGCTACAGATTCTGATGAAGAAGCAGGCGTATTGATTACGTGAATCCCTTTGCTTTTAGCATAATCCACATCAATATTATCCATTCCAACACCACCACGACCAATTATTTTAAGTCCTGGACAAGCATCAATTATGTCTTTGCGAACTTTAGTTGCACTTCTTACCAATACTACGCTTACGTTATTTTCGTTTACAAAATTAGCTACTTGTTCTTGTGCTACTTTTGTAGTTATTACTTCAAACCCACCTTTTTCTAAAGCTAGAATTCCACTTTCTGAAATTCCGTCATTGGCTAATACTTTCATTTTTTTTAATTTAAAGATTGAATTATTTAAATTGATTTTTCTAATGCTATCATTACATCAACTAAAACCTGCACGCTTTCTATAGGCATCGCATTGTACATTGATGCTCTATAACCACCAACAGATCTGTGTCCAGGCAAGCCAATTATTCCAGCTTCTTTCAGCATAACGTTAAAAGTATCTGCATGCAATGGATCATTCAATAAGAAAGTAGCATTCATATTGGAACGGTCTTCAACCGCCGCAGCTCCTTTGAATAAAGGATTTCTGTCAATTTCTGCATAAAGCAAAGCTGCTTTGGCATTGTTGATTTTTTCTATTGCAGCAATTCCACCAAGGTTTTTTAACCATTGTAAGGTTAGCATGGATGCATACACGGGAAAAACAGGAGGGGTATTGTACATACTTTCTGCTTTGATATGTTTGGTGTAGTCCAACATGCTTGGAATAACTCGTCCGTTTTTACCAAGAATTTCTTCTTTGATAACTACTAAAGTCGTTCCTGCAGGACCCATATTTTTTTGGGCTCCGGCATAAATGATGTCAAATTTTGAAAAATCCAAAACTCTTGAAAAAATATCAGAACTCATATCGCAAACGATTGGCATATCCAAATTTGGAAATTCCTTCATTTGTGTTCCGAAAATAGTGTTGTTGCTCGTACAGTGAAAATAATCAGCATCTTTAGGAACAGTATATCCTTTAGGGATGTGGGTGTAGTTATCATCTTTTGAAGAAGCAACAATAACAGTTTCCCCGAAATTTTTGGCTTCTTTTATCGCTGCACTTGCCCATGTTCCAGAGTCAAGATAAGCCGCTTTTCCACCTTCTTTCATCAGGTTGTAAGGTGCCATAATAAATTCTAAACTTGCTCCACCAGCAAGGAAAAGTGCTTGATACCCTTTACCTTCCAATCCTAATAATTCGATCGCCAAAGATCTTGCTTCATCCATTACAGCAACAAAATCCTTGCTTCTGTGCGATATCTCCAAAATAGATAAGCCAGAATTATTGAAATTTAATATGGCTTGTGCTGATTTTTCAAAAACTTCTTGTGGTAAAATACAAGGTCCTGCGCTGTAGTTGTGTTTTTTCATAGTATTTATTGTGTACAAAATTTAAAAATGCAAATTTCGGTAATAGGAGTTGAATAAGCGTTATATAATTCGAAATAATTAATGATTTTTTTACTTTGTTGTTAACAAAAACGCAATAGTATCTACATTGTCGGCATAATCCCATAAATTTGGTTTCTGGGTTTGACCAAATCCAACACTGTTTTCAATGAGATTGTTGCTCACAACGCACTGAATTTCGTCGCTTTCTGACCGGAGTCGGATTTGTAAATCTTCTAAATTTTCATAGAATTCATAAAAAACACTCGAAATAGGAGAAGCATGACTCGCGTCTTCTTTTAAGGTCAAAAAACCATTATCCAATAATTTAAAATTGCTCATCAAGAAAACGGCCTTATTGTAATCATAATTGTTAGCATATTTTTCATAGTGGATCACGTCTTGGTATTCGAAAATGGATTCAAAAAAAGCAGTAAAGGAATAGCCTCTCGGTAGAAAAAGTTTGGAGACATTGCGACAACCCAAACCAAAATACCTAAAGATATCTTCGCCCAAAGCGCTTAATTGTGCTGTACTTTCTTGTCCATTCAAAACAGCAATTGAATTTCTATTTTTCCGAATGATGCTCGGCGTGTCTTTGAAATAATAATCAAAATAGCGGGCGGTATTGTTACTTCCCGTTGCAATAACAGCATCGAAATTCTCCAATTTCCCTTCAACGAAAGTGATTTTGTTTTCAAATTGAGGCTCAATCGCAATGATATATTTTGCCAAAAAAGGTAACAGAAACTGATCGTTGGAGGATGTTTTTACTAAGACATTGTTACCTGAAATCAGTACTGATAAAAAATCGTGAAAACCTACTAGCGGAATGTTTCCGGCCAGGATGAGTCCTACGTTTTTTGGTTTATTGACTTCAAGATTATGGGCGCTAAGCCATTGATTCAAATTATCTTCTGTTAAAGCTTTTGCCCAAGATTGAATCGAAAAATAGACATTTTCAGTAGTGTACCAGCCGTTATGGGATTGTGAAAGCTTTATTAAATTTACAAAATCATCAAAAAACAAATCATTGTACAAAACGGAAATGTTTTTGATGTTTTCTACTTCGGAAAACTGGCTTAAAAAATTTCCTAATTCAATAAAACATTTTTTTTTATCGTTTTGTGACATCAGTAATTTGTTTATGAAGAGTTTTGATTGTAATTTTGTGCAAAAATAAGGAATTAGTAAATAGGCATTGGCCAAAAGTGGAAAGTTAATTGATTTTTCTAAACTTCTAAACTAAAAAAAACATGGCAATTATAATAACAGATGAATGTATCAATTGTGGAGCTTGTGAGCCAGAATGTCCAAATACGGCAATATATGAAGGTGCCGATGACTGGAGATATAAGGATGGCACCAAAATTAAAGGAAAAGTAATCTTGCCTTCTGGAGAAGAGGTGGATGCTGATGCTGCACAAACTCCTGTTTCAGATGAAGTATATTATATTGTGCCTGGAAAATGTACTGAATGTAAAGGCTTTCATGACGAACCACAATGCGCTGCCGTTTGTCCAGTTGACTGTTGTATTCCGGATGATAATCATGTAGAAAGCGAAGAAACCTTGTTGAATAGACAAGCTTTCTTGCATAATGAATAAAAAGTTTTAAAAACTAAATTGTTCAAGTCTGAGTTTTCTCAGGCTTTTTTTATGGATTAATTAAACACAATCCCTTTTTGAATTATTTAATCTAAAACATTTAATAAATCTTATATTTGCAGACGTTTAAAAATATTAGTAAAATAGAATACAGCCTAATACGTTGTGTGAAAATATAAAAATCATGAAAGCAGGAATTGTAGGGTTACCGAATGTTGGAAAATCAACATTGTTCAATTGTTTATCCAATGCAAAAGCGCAAAGTGCCAACTTTCCATTTTGCACTATCGAACCTAATATAGGAGTGGTAAATGTTCCCGATTCGAGAATGTCAAAGCTGGAAGAGTTAGTAAAACCAGAACGTGTTCAAATGGCAACAGTTGATATTGTCGATATTGCAGGATTGGTAAAAGGAGCTAGTAAAGGCGAAGGTTTAGGGAATCAATTTCTTGGAAATATAAGGGAATGTAATGCGATTATTCATGTGTTGCGTTGTTTTGACAATGATAATATTGTGCACGTTGATGGAAATGTAAACCCTATTCGGGATAAAGAAACTATTGATATCGAGTTACAATTAAAGGATTTGGATACTGTTGATAAGCGTCTCGAAAAAGTAAAACGTGCCGCTAAAACAGGTAACAAGGAAGCACAACTTGAAGAAGGTCTTTTGAATAGAATTAGGGAAACCTTGCTTCAAGCAAAATCAGCCAGAACCGTTATTCCAAAAGGGTATGAAGAGGAAGAATTGATGGAGGGTTTTCAATTGATAACGGCAAAACCGGTTTTATATGTTTGCAATGTAGACGAGAATTCAGCTGTTAGCGGCAATAAATATGTAGACCAAGTTCGTGAATTGGTGAAAGATGAAGATGCGGAAGTTATTATACTTTCTGTGGGTGCTGAAGCCGATATTACCGAACTAGAAAGTTATGAAGAGCGCCAGATTTTCCTAGAGGATATGGGTTTAAATGAGCCTGGAGCATCCATTTTGATTCGCGCGGCTTATAAATTATTGAAACAACAAACTTATTTTACCGCAGGTGTGAAAGAAGTTCGGGCTTGGACTATCAATATTGGGGCAACAGCGCCTCAAGCTGCGGGAGTCATTCATACGGATTTCGAAAAAGGATTTATTCGTGCTGAAGTAATTGGATACAAAGATTTTGTTCAATATGGGTCAGAAGCCAAATGTAAGGAAGCTGGAAAATTCAAGGTTGAAGGAAAAGAATACATTGTTAAAGACGGCGACGTGATGCACTTTAGATTTAATGTTTAAACGAACCATTTTTTTGAGATAATAATGACTCGTCCTGAATAATCGTTACAGATTATTTAGGACGAGTCAATTTGTCCGAATAACTTCTAAAATTTATTTGAAATAAGAAAACGTTTCGTTATTTTCCACTTTCAATAAGGTTTCATAAATTAATTTTATCACGTTTTCCACATCCTCACGATGCACCATTTCAACTGTTGTATGCATGTATCTCAAAGGCAATGAAATTAATGCCGAAGCCACGCCTCCATTGCTATAAGCAAAAGCATCGGTATCAGTTCCAGTTACTCTTGACGAGGCTAATCGCTGGAAAGGGATTTTTTGTTTTTCTGCTGTGGTAAGAATAAGTTCTCTTAAATTATTCTGTACTGCTGGTGCGTATGTAATTACTGGGCCTTTCCCAATTTTTATTTCCCCCTCAATTTTCTTTTCAATCATTGGGGTAGTAGAATCATGACAAACATCAGTGATAATAGCTACATTGGGCTTAATGGTTTTTGTAATCATTTCAGCTCCACGAAGTCCTACTTCTTCCTGAACTGAATTGGTGATGTATAATCCAAAAGGAAGTTTAATCTTGTTCTCATGAAGTAAACGGGCCACTTCGGCAATCATAAAACCACCCATGCGATTATCAATGGCGCGACATACAAATTTGTTTTCGTTCAACACCATAAATTCATCTGGATACGTTATTACGCAACCTACATGAACCCCTAGCGCATCCACTTCTTCTTTTTTAGAACACCCAATATCAATGAATAAATTATCAATTTTGGCAGGTTCTTCCTTGCTTCGATTTCTAGTATGAATGGCTGGCCATCCAAAAACACCTTTTACAATTCCTTTTTTGGTATGAATGTTTACTCTTTTGGAAGGAGCAATTTGGTGGTCGGAACCCCCATTTCTAATGACATAAATCAATCCATCATCGGTGATGTAGTTTACATACCAGGAAATTTCATCAGCATGACCTTCAATAACGACTTTGTAAGGAGCATCTGGATTAATTACCCCTACAGCAGATCCATAAGTGTCTGTTATAAAAGTATCTACATAGGGTTTTAAATAGTCCATCCAAAGTTTTTGCCCGTTACTTTCATAACCTGTTGGCGAAGCGTTGTTGAGATAGTTCTCTAAAAACGTTAAGGATGTCTTTTTTAATATTGATTTTGAACTCATAAATTTATTTTTTTTGCTAAATTATAAATTTGCTATCACACTTCTATATATAATGTATAATTTTGTGTAAAATTTATACTTCATGAAAATTATTGGATTTTTATTGTTTTTCACGCTTATATCTGTAACCCTTAAGGCGCAGGTAATCCAAAAAGACACCATTAAAATGGGGTATGTCCTCACGGAAAATGACACTATACTTAATGACACTATCCAGTTAGAAGAAATTGTAATTTCCAAAGAGAAACTTGATCCTGAGGCTAAAAAACAATTTTTGCTTCTTCGAAATCGAGTTTACAGAACCTATCCTTATGCAAAATTAGCTTCCGAGCGATTGATGATTTTAAACAGAGGTATGACTAGTCTCAAGACAAATAGAGAAAAAAAGAAATATTTTAAGATAGTTGAGGGTTATCTTACTAACGAATTTGAGGCCACTCTCAAAAAACTTTCTCGCAAACAAGGACAAATATTGGTGAAGCTCATTCATCGACAAACAGGCACTACAACTTATGAATTGGTAAGAACGCTCAAAAGTGGATGGAAAGCCTTTTGGTCTAACATAACGGCTAAGATGTTTGATATTAATCTAAAAACGCCTTATGCACCATACGAAGTCAACGAAGATTATCTTATAGAGACTATATTAGTTCGAGCATTCAATTCTGGGCAACTGATAAATCAACCTCCTGCAAATCCAGTAGATTATAATGATCTAAATGATTTTTGGGTATCCAAAGTTGCAAAATCAAAGTAGATTGATTTGAGGTTACGTTCTAGGCTTGACGATTCACCACAAGTTCTCTAAAAATTCTATTTTATTCTATTTGCTATAGGCTTTCCACTATATTAGCTTCATCAACTTGGAGATTTCTAATAGGTATTGTAAGGGATTCCAAAAAACTTTCCATTTCAACTTTCAGGTTTTCAGTTGATTAAAAAATACTTCAAAAAAAGAATAGAAAAGGGGTTGTAAAATTGGATAAACGCGCTACTTTTGCACCCGCATTGCAGCAGACGTTCTTTTAAATCAAAGAGAAAAAATCGGATAATAGTTTGTTGGAGGAGTAAAGGATTTGTATCTTAGCTTTCCTGAAAATTTAAAAATTCGATAAAAGTATTTTAGAAAAAAAATAAAATATTTTTTTCTTGCCAGATAAAAAAGAGTTAGTTACTTTTGCACCCGCTTTGAGAGATAAGCGAAAAGAAATAGAAAACGCAAGTTCTTAGACATATTGAATTGACAGCCGTTCCGAAAGAGATTTCGGAACAATAATAAAAGAGAGTAAGAGAATCGCAAGATTTAAAAAACCACTAGAATTTGAGTCGAATAATAAGTAGTCAAGCCTAGCTTGACAAATAATATACGATGAAGAGTTTGATCCTGGCTCAGGATGAACGCTAGCGGCAGGCTTAACACATGCAAGTCGAGGGGTAAGGTAGCAATATCTGAGACCGGCGCACGGGTGCGTAACGCGTATGCAATCTACCTTTTGCAGAGGGATAGCCCAGAGAAATTTGGATTAATACCTCATAGTATAGTACAATCGCATGATTGAACTATTAAAGTCACAACGGCAAAAGATGAGCATGCGTCCCATTAGTTAGTTGGTAAGGTAACGGCTTACCAAGACTACGATGGGTAGGGGTCCTGAGAGGGAGATCCCCCACACTGGTACTGAGACACGGACCAGACTCCTACGGGAGGCAGCAGTGAGGAATATTGGACAATGGGCGCAAGCCTGATCCAGCCATGCCGCGTGCAGGAAGACGGTCCTATGGATTGTAAACTGCTTTTATACAGGAAGAAACAACTCTACGTGTAGAGTCTTGACGGTACTGTAGGAATAAGGATCGGCTAACTCCGTGCCAGCAGCCGCGGTAATACGGAGGATCCAAGCGTTATCCGGAATCATTGGGTTTAAAGGGTCCGTAGGCGGCTTAATAAGTCAGTGG
>Ga0209443_1000225_pt1 | contig 37622 bp, 35 predicted proteins | sample LauGreBMM110DCMD_2_FD_187571 | JGI IMG/M metagenome (GOLD analysis project Ga0209443, IMG submission 187571) | Freshwater lake microbial communities from Lake Michigan, USA - Su13.BD.MM110.DCMD (SPAdes) (version 2) | ecosystem: Environmental > Aquatic > Freshwater > Lake | place: Lake Michigan... | reverse complement strand
ACAAAATTATTTTACATTTAAATAATTTAAATTTAGATTTAATTGAAAATAAAATTTCATAAATTCTCATTCAAAATAAATTAAAATGGCGCACGATATCGATATTGAAATTATTTCAAACGGCTCAATGCAATATGCCGAAATTACTCTTGACCCCGGTGAAACCGTAATTGCCGAAGCGGGTGCGGTGATATATTTGGAAGATGAAATTTCTTATGAAGTGAAGATGGGCGATGGATCAAATCCCAATCAAGGTTTTTTGGACTCAATATTTTCTAGTGGCAAAAGGTTTATAGTCGGAGAAAGTTTATTTTTAAGTCATTTTACCAACAATTCTAATCAAAAAAGAAAATTAGGTTTCGCGGGCAATATCCCCGGAAGCATTATTGTCGCTGATCTTGCCAAGATGGGCGGAGATTTAATATGCCAAAGGGACGCTTTTTTATTGGCGAGTTACGGAACTTCAATTTCTGTCGAATTTGTTAAAAAATTAGGTGTTGGTTTTTTTGGTGGCGAAGGTTTCGTTTTGCAAAGAATTTCTGGCGATGGCAAGGTTGCGTTATTCGCTGGGGGGCAAATTATTAAAAAACAATTAAATGGCGAATCTTTGCGAGTTGATTCCGGATGCTTGGTGGGCTTTACTGAAAATATTAGTTATGACATTGAAAAAGCTGGAAATTTGGGTTCAATGATTTTTGGAGGAGAGGGATTATTTTTTGCTAAACTTCATGGACATGGAACCGTTTTATTGCAGACGACTCCAGCTTCTAAAATGTCTGAAGCCTTGATTGGCAACATCAACGGCAATGTAAGCAACAAGGATAGCATCGGCAATTTTGGCAATATTTTAGATAGGTTATAATTATGCTTATTAATTTTTCAAACAATAATATTCAAGAAAGACATCGCACTACCTCGAGGGGTGGCAATTTCACCGGTTTTGTGGTGTTCACAATTTTTGGTTTTATTCTTTATCTTATCTCGTCTGGCATGATAAAACAAGGTCAAGAATCTTTAAAGTGGCCTAAGGCGGTTGGTGTTGTTATGGAGTCCGAGATTTCTAAATATAAAGATGCCGAAGGTAAAGAAATGTATTCGCCTAAAATTGTGGTTAAGTATAATGTTTACGGCAATGAATACCAAACTACACAAATCGATGCTTCGGGCTCATATTCAACTTCAGATTTTTCATCTGTTCAAAAAGATATATCGAAATATCCGAAAAATAAAAGTGTTTATGTTCATTATAATGACAAGAATCACGGTGAAGCTTTGCTTGAGCCGGGGGTTTCGATGTTTCCAAGACTTTTACGGGTCGCTTCTTATTTATTATTTCTTTTAGCCTTGTTTATGTTGGTTAAATTTTTAATTACCGTGATGGTTATTGGAGCAATTATTGACAATTTTTTCACCAAGAAAAAAATCAAAAATCCAAATCTTAATTTTGAAAAACCGCTAGATAAAACCCCAAATAAAACCTACGAAAATCAAGATCTAAGTAATAAGAAGATTGATAATCAAGATCTAAATAATAATCAAATTGATAACCAAGATAAGAAAATAAATTTTAAAGATGACGGATTTAGTCAATAATTTCAATGTAAATTTATCTTTTTGCAAGGATAATATAATTAACTAAAATTGATAAGATTTTTTATTGTCTATCGATCCCAGAATTTGAGCCAAGCATTTTGGCAACTACAATTCTAATGCAACTAAAACATCCCGGACTGCCACTTGGTTGTTCGTCTTGAACTGGAGGAGTTGGAGGGGATAGAGTTGGAGGGGATAGAGTTGGAGGGGATAGAGTTGGAGGGGATAGAGTTGGAGCTAGTAATGCTGGATTAACCTCTTGCTTTTCGAGCATTTCTTTCGAGTGCATTTCTAAAAGATTATTTACGAGTTTTGAAGTTAAATCTTTGCCCAATCTTTCCTCGAGTTCTTTGGGCAAAGAATTTACTAAAATTTTAGACCTTAAACTATCATCAAGCATTTTTAGCGTTTTTGAATTGTTAAAATTTCTAAACAGCAATGTTGTGCGATAAATAGTTTTGAAATCTTTTAAATGATTAGCTACAACTTTAATTTCATCATCAGCTAAATTGCCAATTATTTTTAATAGTGGATAGGATTCATGGTTTTTACTAATTTTTTCTAAATCTGCCCCTTTTTCCAATAGAAGTTTAACAACTTCAACTTTGCAATTCGAAATGGCACACCCAAGAGCGTTAAAGTTCCTTTTATCAGTAAAATTAACATTCGCTCCTGCTTGGATTAGAATATTGACGATTTCAGTGTGGCCATGTTCAGAGGCAAGCATAAGAGGAGTTGGAATCCTTGTATAAATACTATGATCACTAAAATTTATCTTTTCATATGGATTTGTGGAATTAATTACTGCTCCAGCCGAGATTAGCTTTTCTACAATTTTAGCGTGACCGCCTTTGCAAGCATACATAAGAGCGGTCCAATTATAACAATCTTTTTTATCAACATTACCATGCCCTAATTTTTCTACTAAATTTTCAACTACATTATTGTTGCCGTCTTTAGATGCATTTATAAGAAGTTTAGCGTTATCAGGGGGTTTATTTATCATAAATTTTATTAAACTTATTAATCAAATTTTATTATGTTGTTAAATTTATTTTCTTCTTATTTCCTTTGGCTCTAGTCCTTTTCTTGCATTTTATTTTACAATCTTAATTATGTTAATATTCAGTAATAAATTTATAAATAATTTATTAATTATTGCTACTCGTATATCAAAATATTTCTATTATTTTTAAGAATTCAAATTTAGCATTTTTTCTAAATTTAAAGCTCTGACAATTTCTAAAATAAACTTAGCTTCAAGTTGAGTCGCTTCGAAAACAAGTAAATCAAGACATTCCGTAATAAGATTGTAAATTTTTTGATGTTTAACGATTTTTAAATTTATTTAATAAATTAATTGGTTTAAATTTAATTAATAATTTTTTTTATAATCAAATTTTAAATCCATGCCTCACATTATTATCGAAACTTCCAAAAATATTTTGGCAAGCGAATCTCTTAAAATCGGTCAAGAAATTCAGCAAATTATGAAAAAAATTGTTGAAGGAAATTTTGATCCCGATCAATGTAAAATTCGTGTAATTACTTATGAAAATTATATTGTTGGGCTCGAAGAAAATGATGAAAATTTTATTCATATTTCGATTAAAATTTTAGCGGGCAGGGCGGTTGAAGTTAGGCAAAAACTGGCTTCGCAAAGTTTCGAATTTGTAAATAATTTTTATAAAAATTTAAAATTATCCCAAAAAAGATGCGACATTTCGGTTGATATTATTGAGATGAATCGTGAAACTTATCAAAAAATTACTTTGAAAAAATAGTTTAATTTTGCATATCTTGCAAAGCGTAAACTTCAAATCTGCAATCTTGATTTTTATATGCTTCAATCGCATCAACCAAAGCTCTCGCTCCCGAAATCGTTGTAGTGTAAGTAACTCCGCGCATTAATGAAGTGCGACGAATTGAAAAACTATCCTTGGTGGCTTGCGCGCCCTCGGTTGTGTTGATAACCAAAGTTACTTCTTTTTGATCAATCATGTCGACGACATGAGGTTTATCTTCGGTAATTTTATTGACGATGGTAACGGCAATATCATTTTCGGCGAGGAATTTGGCGGTGCCACGGGTGGCGACTATGCGTAAACCAATTTTAATTAATTTTTTGGCGATGTCGGGCAAATATTTTTTGTCGGAATCTTTAACGGATAAAAATGCCAAGCCCGAGGTTGGTAATTTTGATCCTGTTGCGATTTGCGCTTTAGCAAACGCCAAAGGAAAAGTTTTATCGATGCCCATAACTTCGCCCGTCGATTTCATTTCGGGGCCTAAAATTATATCAACATTGCTGAAGCGCGCGAACGGGAAAACAACTTCTTTTACCGCGTAATAATCGAACTTTTTTTCTTGTAATTTGAACTCGGATAATTTCTTGCCAACCATTATTAGTGAAGCGATTTTAGCGATTGGAATGCCCGTCGCTTTGGCAACAAAAGGAACGGTTCGCGACGCTCGAGGATTGACTTCAAGCACATAAAGCACATCGTCTTTAATGGCATATTGAACATTCATCAGGCCTTTAACATTAAGTGCCAAAGCCATTTTTGTAGTGGCTTTTTTTATTTCAACAATAATTTCTTCTGAAAGTGAATAAGGCGGGATTGAACAGGCGGAATCTCCCGAGTGAATTCCAGCTTCTTCAATATGTTGCATAATTCCGGCAACAAAAACTTCTTTGCCGTCGCACAAGGCGTCAACATCGACTTCCATGGCATCGGTTAAAAATTTATCGAGCAATAGTGGACCAGTGTCAAAAACTTGGTCATATTCAGCTAAATATTTTAACAAATAATTCTCATCATAAATAATCGCCATGCCTTTTCCGCCCAAAACATAAGACGGGCGAACAACCACCGGAAAGCCAATTTCTTTAACTTGCTCAAGCACTTGTTGCTTTGAATAAGCTATAAAGTTTTGCGGTTGATTGAGTTCAAGTTTTTGGATTAAATTTTTGAAGCGATCGCGATCTTCCGCCAAGTCAATCATGTCGGGTGAAGTTCCAATAATTGGAATATTTTCATCTTGTAAAAATTTGGCTAAACCTAGAGGCGTTTGTCCGCCGAACTGAACATTGACGCCAAGTAATTCGCCATTTGTCATTTCTTTTTGAATAAGTTCGATGGTGTCTTCGGCGGTTAAAGGCTCAAAATAAAGGCGATCCGAGGTGTCGTAATCGGTTGAAACAGTTTCTGGATTGCAATTAACCATAATTGCTTCGATGTTATTTTCTTTAAAAGCAAATGCCGAATGAACACAAGTGTAATCGAATTCTATCCCTTGACCAATGCGGTTTGGACCGGATCCTAAAATTATAACTTTTTTGCGATTGGACGGATTTGATTCGCAAAATGAATTAGTAAAAAACTTTTGATTTGTTAAATTTTTTGACGACATTTTAGAAATATATTTGAATTTTTGATTAAAATTTTACAAACAATTTTTTTTATCAACAAGGTTTTTTTATTAAACATTTAAAAAGATGCTTTTCTAAAATATAATTATTGGTAGAAATTTATAAAAAAGACTTAAAGTTATATTTTGATAAAAATAAATTATTGGTTAAAAAAATATTTTTATCCTCCTAGAAAATAAAGGATTAAAGCTGTAATTAAAAAACTTGTGAAATTTTTTTTTGTGTTTAATATCAAAAATGTTCTGATTATTTTGGAAATATGGTGATAAATGCGTTTCGTAATAAACGTTATGGACCTGGGGGCGGTACCCAGCACCTCCACCAATTATTTTAGATTTGCAATTTGGCAAATTTTTTGGGGGTGAATAGCTTTCGACATTCGCTAAAGGAAATGACTTTACTCGGTTGAGAAACTGCCGGTTGCTTTAAGCAATATCCGTTCAAAAACAGTAAACGCAAACGATAACTTTGCTAATGACAATTTCGAACCTGCATACGCGACAAAAGTTGCAATTGCTTAAGTGAAATAGTCGGGGTTTGCTCGGTCGCCTGTCAAAAAAACGACCGAGCGTAAAAATTAATTTTACATTATTTTTCATGCAAGATCTTATCGGATATGATGAAATTATTGAAAGCTCAATGCGCTCAGTAATTTATGAAACTTTAAAAAAAATTGAAAAAACTGGCTTGCCAGGAAAGCATTATTTTATTGTTACCTTTGCAACAAAATTTGCTGGTGTTTCGATTCCAAAATCGCTAATGGAGAAATATCCCGAAGAGATGACGATTGCGATTCAATATCAGTTTAAAAGTTTAATTGTCGAGGAGGAATGCTTCAAAATTTCTCTGAGTTTTGGTGGTAAATTTGAAAAATTAATGGTTCCCTACCGTTCAATTACCTCATTCGCCGACCCTTCGATGAATTTTGCATTAAAATTTAGCATGATTTATGGCGATGTTGAAGATTTTTCTTCGGAGAATCATTTTGATGAAAATAATCTTGCCAATAAATCTAAAAAGAAAGTAAAAGAAATTGATTTGTCGCAAAAAGTAATCTCATTAGATGCTTTTAGAAAAAATAATAAACCCAATTCCGATATTAATTCATGATATTTTTTTATCAGTTCATATTTCTAATAATTACATATTTAATATCCGCGATCCCTTTTGGATTAATTCTCGGAAAGGTTTTTGCCAAAGTTGATATTCGGGAACTTGGTTCAAAAAATATTGGCGCCACAAACGCCACAAGAATTCTTGGTAAAAAATTAGGATTTTTAACTTTAATTTTTGATTCGCTTAAAGGCACGATTATGGTAATAATCGCACGATTTAGCTTTTACGAATCTGATCATCTACATCTTTTTTTGGTGCTAGTTTCTTTTGTGGCAATTCTAGCTCACATTTATCCAATATATCTAAAATTTAAAGGCGGGAAGGGTGTTGCAACAACAATCGGCACAATAATCGCGCTTGATTTTAGCGTAGGAATTTTGGCGGTATGTTTCTGGATTTTAACATATGCTTCTTTTAGAGTTTCAGCGGTAGCCTCTCTAGTCTCAATTTTTTCAACAACAATTTTTTCAACCGCATATGATGCTCCGCTTTCACAAATTATTTTTTGTTGGGCGGTTTTTATCCTTATTTTTGTCCGCCACAAAGAAAATATAATGCGCATCCTCACCGGCGAAGAAAAAAAGATTTAATATGTCCGAAAAACTAATTGTAGCCTTAGATGTTCCAGATTTCGAAAGCGCTAAAAAATTGATTAAAGATTTGGGAAGTGAAGTCAAATTTTATAAAATTGGCTTAGAATTAATGGCGAGTGGCGATTATTTTCATATCATTGAATTTCTAAAAAATAACAATAAAAAAGTTTTCGCCGATTTAAAATTATACGACATTTCACAAACGATCGCGCGCACTGTAAAAAATTTAGCAAAATTCGAGATTGATCTTTTGACAATTCATTGCGCAAGTCGCGAAATAATGTTGAGTGCTTCGGAAAATAAAGGAAAAATGAAAATCGTTGGCGTTACGGTTTTAACAAATCTTAATGAAAATGATTTACAAGAAATGGGATTTGATAAAACAAAATCATTAGAAAATTTAGTATTAAAAAAAGCTCAAATTGCTTTAGAGTCAAAGCTTGACGGCGTTGTTGCTTCGGCGCAAGAAGCTCAAAATTTACGCGATAATTTTGGACAAGATTTTTTAATCGTGACCCCGGGAATTCGTGGAGAAAAAATTTCGAATGATGATCAAAAAAGAGTTGCCGATGTTGCAACGGCTTTAACAAATGGAGCCTCGCATTTAGTGATCGGAAGACCTATAACTCAAAGTGAAAATCCGCATTTAAGCGCTCAAAAATTTATAAAATTAATCAATGAATTTGCACAAGATTCTTAAAAAAATTTCAAATATTTATCAAGTTTTCGGAAACTTGCAAAACCTTGATGCACTTGATCTTGAAGACATTTCAATTGATTCAAGAAAAACTAATAAAAATACTATTTTTTTTGGATTAATTGGGCAAAAAAATGATGGCGCTAATTTCTTGCAAGATGTTGCAAGTAATGGCTCTAGGGTTGCTGTTATTTCACAAAATTCAAAATTTAATTATCAAGAATTTCTTCAAAAAAATCCGCAAAATACTATAATTATTGGCGATGTTTTTGAAATTTTAGTAGAATTTTTAAATATTTTTTATCAATCGCTTCCAAAAAATATTTATGCGATTACCGGCACGAATGGCAAGACCTCAACCGCAGAATTTACTCGACAAATTTTACAATTTTTAAACAAAAAATCGGCTTCAATCGGCACGATTGGAATTAATTGCGACGAGTCAATAAAAAATAATTTAGAAGCTTCAAATTTAACAACGCCCGACATAATTTCGCTTTACAAAAATTTAGCAATTTTAAAAAAATTTGCGATTGATGATGTGGCGATTGAAGTGAGTTCAATCGGCTTGGATCAGCGTCGAATGGCAGGTTTAGAAATTGATGTTGGAGCTTTTACAAATTTTACACAAGACCATCTTGATTATCATCAAAATATGCAAAATTATTTTGAATGCAAAATGATTTTGTTTGAAAAAGTTGTGCAAAAAAATGGTTATTCGGTTTTGAATTCGGACATTAAAGAGTTTGCTTACATCAAAAAAGTTTGTCAAAAAAATCAATTGAAAATTATTGATTATGGCTATGAGGCGCAAGCGTTGAAGATTATTAAAATTGAAAATCAAAAAGTTGATTTTTTATACAATCAACAACAATTTTCTTTCACAACAAATATTAGTGGCGAATTTCAAGTTTTTAATATTTTGTGCGCCCTTGGAAATATATTGGCAAAATATAATTTAAGTAATGAAAAAATTGCTGAATTAATAAAAAATTTTGATAAATTGGAATGCGCTTTAGGCAGAATGCAAAAGGTTTGTGAGCATATGGGGGCGGAAATTTTTATTGATTTCGCACATTCCCCCGACGCGATTGAAAATATATTAAAATTAGCAAAAAATATTGCTAAAAATCGTGTAATTATTTTATTTGGTTGTGGCGGAGATCGCGATGCCAAAAAGCGTCCAATAATGGGCGAAATCGCTTGCAAAAATGCTGATTTGGTAATTGTTACCGACGATAATCCGCGCAATGAAAATCCGGCCTTAATTCGTCAAGAAATTATGCAAAAATGCGATCAATCGAAAACGCTTGAAATCGCTGATAGAAAAATTGCTATTGCTAAAGCCATTGAAATTTTGCAAAATGGCGATGTTTTGATAATTGCAGGAAAAGGTCATGAAAATTATCAAATAATTGGCTCGCAAAAATTTGAATTTAACGAATCAAAAATTATAAAAAATGCCATCAAAAAAATTTCTGAATCATGAGTTTAATATTGAATTTCAAGATTTATACGATATTGAAGGCCTTGAAAAAATTCATAAAAAATTTTTAGAATTTTTAAAAGAAAAATCTCCCGCACACTTTTTGGAATATCAAATTCATAATTCTGAAAATTCACAATATTTAATTGAAATTGCTAAAATTTTAGAAATTTTTCTAGTAGAGTTATTCTTAATTCATGAAAAAAATTCTGAATTAAAAGCGCAATATTTACAATATACAAAAGTTTGTGAAGCGAGGAAAGAGTTTATTCAAAGGCATATTTCAAAAAAATATTCTTACAAAGATTTAGAATCAATTGAAAATTTTGATCATCAAAAAACTTTACAAAATTTAGCCATAAATTTTTCACAAATTGAACAAATAGAAATCGCTTTAAGTGATAAAATTTTAGCAAAAAATGATTTAGAAATTATTGAAAAATATTGCATTTGGGCCTTATTTGATAAGGCTGGGCAGAAATTTCATAAAGCAGGAACTTTATTTATTTTACCGCAAAAAACTGTGATAGAAAATCTAATTCCAGAAATTGAAAAACGACATCGCACAGGTTTTGATTTAACCGATAATGGCTGTTCAGCTTTACGCGCTAGCGGTGAAGTGCATTATTGTATTTTTTGTCATAATCAAAAAAAAGATTCTTGTAAAACTGGATTGATCGATAAAGAAACGCAAAAAATAAAAATCGATGATCTGGGTATTAAGCTAGAAGGATGCCCGCTTGAGGAAAAAATTTCTGAAATGAATTTTTTAAAAAGTGGCGGATTTTCGTTGGCAAGTTTAGCGATGGCAATAATTGATAATCCGATGATTGCTGGCACGGGGCATCGAATTTGTAATGATTGTATGAAATCTTGTATTTTTCAAAAGCAAGATGCGGTCGACATTCCGCAAATCGAATCGCGAATTTTGAAAGATATTTTAAATTTACCATTTGGATTCGAGATTTACTCTCTGTTAATCAAATGGAATCCATTAAATATTAAAAATCCATTGCCAAAAAAATTGACTGGCAAGAAAATTTTAGTTTGTGGACTTGGGCCGGCGGGTTACACTTTATCGCATTACTTGCTCAATGAGGGTCATGAAATTGTGGCGATTGACGGCTTAAAAATTGAACCGCTAAATGAAAAAATTTCGGGTATTGACCATTATCATAATCGATTTGAATTTGAGCCGATAGAAAATATTAGCGAAATTTATGAACCGCTTTCAAGTCGCTTAATTGCTGGTTTCGGAGGTGTTGCGGAATATGGAATTACCGCTCGCTTTGATAAAAATTATTTAAAAATAATTCGTCTTTTACTTGAGCGTAGAAAAAATTTTACGATGTATGGCGGAATTCGTTTTGGTTCTTCAATCACTGATAAAATTGCTTTTGAAGAATATGGTTTTGACCATGTGGCTCTCTGCGTTGGAGCTGGGCGTCCACAATTTTTGGATATAAAAAATAATTTTGCCAAAGGTGCGCGATTGGCATCAGATTTTTTGATGGCGCTTCAATTGACCGGTGCTTACCAAAAAAATCTCTTTACTAATTTACAAATTCGCTCACCGATTGTTGTTGTCGGCGGTGGCTTGACAGCTGTTGATTCGGCAACTGAGGCCCAAGCTTATTATAAAATTCAAGTTGAAAAATTTGCTGAAAAGCTTCAAAAGTTTGTTGATTTAAAAATGGATAAAGAATTTTTTAAAAGCTTGAACGAAGAAGAGCAAGTAATCGCTGAAGAATTTATAAATGATGCTAAAAAATTCAAAGAAGATAAAAACTTTGCACAAAATTCTAAAATTTTATATCGTAAAAAAATGATTGATTCAAACGCTTATCGCTTGAATCATCAAGAATTAAAAAATGCCTTGGAAGAGGGTGTAGAATTTTTAGAAAATAGTGAAATTTCTGAGATTATTGTTGATAAATTTAATCATGTTTGCGCCATTAAAACCAAGGCGGGAGGGCATATTGAATGTAAAACTTTATTGATGGCGGTTGGCACGATGCCAAATATTTCATTCGCTCTTGAAGACCATTTAGAATTTGCTAATGATGGCAAATATTTGAACGAAATTTTTCTGCCAAAACAATCTCTCGAAGTCGAAAATTTACAAGGTAAAAAATCTTTTTCAGTCATTACTAAAATTGATGAAAAATCAAAAAAATCCGTTAGTTTTTTTGGCGATTTGCACGCAAATTTTGAAGGCAATGTCGTGAAGGCTATGGCCAGTGCCAAGAAGGGTTATCAACAAATTAATGAGGCTTTAAAATTAGTAAATTATTCAACAAAAAATATTGAATATAAAAATTATCGAGAAGATTTTTTGGTAAGTGTTTTAAAAGTGGATCGACTCTCTGAAAATGTTGTTGAAATTTATGTGAAGTCGAAATTATTGGCCAATCAAACACAAGTCGGTCAAATTTTTCGATTACATAATTATCATGCTTTAGCTCAAGAATTAAAAGGGCAAACGCTGGCAATGGAAGGTGTTGTCGTGACCGCTTTGGCGATTGATAAAGAAGCGGGCGTGATTAGTGGAATTGTGGTTGAAACGGGAGGATCTTCGAGTTTAATTAAAAATTTTAAAGCTGGCGAGCCTTGTGTTTTTATGGGTCCGAGTGGCAAGCCTACTGAAATTTTTCGCAATGAAACTGTAGTTTTAGTGGGTGGTGGAAGAGGAAATCAACCGCTCACGGCATTAGCTGAAGTCTTCAAAGACAATGGTTGCAAGGTTTTATTTTTCGCAGGCTATCGACAAAAAAATTATATTGTACGACCTGAAAAAATGCAAAAATGTTGTGATGAATTAATTATTTCGGTTGAAGAAGAGGTGTCGCAAATGGACTATTTTCAAGGTAGCGTAATTGATTCAATTAAAGATTATTTTTCTAAAAATAAAGTTAAAATCGATAGAGTTTTTGCGATTGGCAATGATCATTTGATGCATGAAGTGGCGCGCTTGCGTCATGAAAATATTGTCCCTGAATTCGCCGATGCTAAATATTCAATCACGAGCTTGAACTCGCCAATGCAATGCATGATGAAAGGTGTGTGCGGACAATGTTTGCAAAAAAAGAAAAATATTAACGGCGAATTTGAATATTTTTATTCTTGTGCCAATCAGGATCAATCGATGGATGAAGTTGATTTTGAGCATCTTCACGCTAGATGCGAACAAAATTCTTTGCTTGAAAAATTTGCAAAATTATGGATAAAAAACCTTTAACTAATTTTTCAAAAAAAACTTAAATCCGATAATTATTTCAAGATTTTTTTAGTTAACCACAGTTACAGCGCGACGATTTTTATTATGAATTTCGTCGGAATTTCCAAAAAAAGCTGGACGCTCTTTGCCGTAAGAAACTATTTTGATTCTTGATTCTGGAACGCCAAGTTGTTTCAAATGTTTTTTAACCGCAAAAGCGCGTTTTTCACCAAGAGCGATGTTATATTCGCGGGTTCCGCGTTCGTCGCAATGCCCTTCAACTGTTACAGTTATAGATTCATCGCTTTTTAACCATTGCGCTTGAACATCAAGAATTTTTTTAGCATCTTCTTCAATTGAAGACGAGTTTGAAGAAAATAAAATTCTATCTTCAACTTCAACTTCTTGATTTTCAGCATCGGTTTGTTGATTTAAAGATTGGGCTTGCTCTTCAGAACTAATGGTTTCGTAAGGCTGTTTAACTTGGTTTTCAATAATTTTATTATCATTTTGAGCCTTATTTGCATCTTCTTTTTTTAGATTTGATTGACAAGAAAACAAAGAAAGTGATAAAATTAGTAATAATAAATTCTTATGCATATAACCTCGTGGTTTGTTAATTTAAATTTTAATTTAAAAACTAAATTGGTTGACATACTTTGTCAAGAGCTGTAAAAGATTTTTGAAGATTTATTTATAAAATGTTTTTAATTTATGCCATTGGAAAATTCTAATCCAGATAAAGTTTCCGCCAAAGCATTTGTCGAGGGCTTATTTCGCCCTCTTAGGCAGGTAATCGGTTCTTCTGGTCAAAGTTTAGAATTCAAAGATACCTTCGACAAACATAATGCTTTGCAAGAGTTGGTCAACAATATCTCCGCGAGAGGTGCTGTTAAAAAAATGAGCGAAGAAGATGCTGAGAATCATTTAAAAGAATCCGTTAAAAGTGATCATAGACAACAAGATCAAGCAACAATAGATAATAAAATTACCGCCGCCTGGCAGGAATTGATTTTAAAGCAAAAACAAATAAAAGACCTACTTGATGAGATTGAAAAAGAAGATGAAAGAATGCGCAAAAAAGCAAGTAATGATATCGGAAAAACTCATGGTTCCATTGCTGGAAATGTTGAAGAAGTTGAAAATGAAAACCAAAATGCTATAAAATATAGGATTCTTGCTTCCCTGATTGTGTTTGGAGTTCTAGATATTCTTGATCTGGTCGCAGAAATCGCTGGTAATTTTGGAGAGGTTGGCGAAAAATTTTATGAGGGAGTTAAAAAAGTTGTTACTAATCCTAATTGTATGAGTTTTTTAGCTGATGTAAACCAGGCTCTTAAGCTTGATGTGGTTGCCGAAGGAATTGCGCGCACTCCAATTTTTGCAGATTTAAATCAACTTACTGTTGATGTTTTTACATCAGAATATTTGGGATCCCTAACTTCACTTGGATTTGACGCAATTCAAGGCGATCTTGCGGATTATTTACTTAGGTTTGCGGTTCTGGCTTGTGTAATTAATGGAGAGGTTGATCTTAATAAAAAATTTGATGATGTTCGCGAAAAAATTAAAGATGTTCACGAAAAATGTCGAATAAACATCAAAGAAGAGTATGAAAAATATGAAATTACAACAGCTGAAAATATTATCGCAAAAGAAACGGAGAACGAGTTAAAAATTGTTTATAGTGATGCTGGAAAAAGATGTATTAAAGATTCAAATTTTGCAATCACAGAAGATCTTAAAGCGGATTTGAGAGTAATTGAAATTAAGGATAATAGTAGCACAACAAATGCATTAGATTTTCTTCAAAAAAATGACTTATCTAAAATAAACAAATATCTGACAGATAATGTCGAAGATGGTCAAAGATTAGCTTCAATCGCCATGAAGCATCGCGAATTATTCAAAAATGATGCAGAGACTATTAATAAAAGAAAGGAATTATTAACTAAATCCCTAGGTGGACTTGAATTGATAACCATTAAAAATGGCTTAATGAGAATGGGTAATAATAAAGCAAAAGAGATAGGCGAAGCAATTGAAATTGAAAAAGATCATGGTGATGAAATATATAATGCTAAAGATAGAATTATTAAAGAAATGGGAAATAAAGATGGTGATGAAGTAATTAAGGCTCTTGCTTTATTGGCACAAAGAGATGAAAAGATAGCGCTAATTAAGGGGGGGAATAATCGAGCAGAAGAGACAAAGGGCGTTGATCTTGTCGCTCCCGGCTCCGCCCTTTCTCCATCTAAAGATCATCAAAGGCAGGCTGCCACGCATACAGCTAGCGGTCAAAATTTTGGCACACATTTATCGAGCCCGCCAGCCGTAATTAGTTCTAATAACCTGCAACCAATCCCACAACCAATCCGCGCTCATTAAAATAATTTTATGTTTCAAAAAAAAAATATTCACAATCTTGTTTTTGATTTCGCTTTAATTGCCAATCAGCAAGATTTAAATATTTTTTCAGACTTAATCACCGATGATTCAATCATTGCTTTGGATACTGAATTTACAAGGCGCACCACTTATTATCCAATTTTATCAACCATTCAAGTTGCTTTAAAAAATTTAGATGGATCAAAAGTTATTGTGATTATCGATGCCATGCAAAACATTGATTTAACTGGCATTATCAACAAAATTAATAATCCAAAAATCGTTAAAATTTTGCACTCGCCTTTGCAAGATTTGCAAATTTTTTATCAAATTTCTAAAAATTATCCAAAAAATATTTGCGATACGCAAATGATGGCAAATTTTTGTGAAAAAGATTTTAATGTTGGATATTCGAGCTTGGTTAAAGAAATTTTTAATATTGAAATTTGCAAAGATATGCAAATTAGCAATTGGCAAAATCGACCATTAAATATTAGTCAAATCGATTATGCTTTGGTTGATGTAATTTTTTTGCATGAAATTTATGAAAAATTTTTAGAATTTCTAAAAAAACGCCAGCAAATTGACTGGTTTAAAGAAGAAATGGTGGATTTTGTAAATAAATCATTAGATGAAAATAATAAAAATTTAATGCGTCACTTTTCAACGCGCGGTAGGTCAAAGCAACAAATTTCTTACCTTAATAATTTAGTTTTATTGCGAGAAAAATTTGCACAAATACAAAATATTCCGCGTGAGCATTTATTAAAAAATGAAGATGTCGAAAAAATTGCTGAAAATTTTAAAGATTTTGATTTTAATAAAATTAATTTAAAAAATATTTTTGTTGAGGAAATTAAAAAAGTTCTGACAATTAATGAAAATTTTCTTGATAATAATGAAGATTTTTTTATGAATGATAATCATAAAGAAATTGCGAATCAAATTAAGTCTTTAATTGCAAAAATTGCCAAAAAATACAAAATAAAAGAGCAGTTTTTATTAAGCTCTACGCAAATTAAAAACATAGTTAAGGTTAATAAAATCAAGGGCGAAGTTAATAATTGGCGTTATGAAATTTTAGGAAAAGAAATCGAAAATTTATTAAAAATATGAAAATAATTGTAGCTAATTGGAAAATGAATCACGGCTTTGATGAGGTCGATGATTGGATCGAGGGTTTTTATAAAGTATATTCTGATAATTTAAAAAATGAAAAATTTATTGATGTGGTTTTGTGTCCGCCATTCGTTTTGCTTGATTATGTCGACACTCAACTTATCGAAGATGGCTTTCACTTTCTAGAATTTATTGCCAGCAAAGAAAGTCGTAGTGTTGAAGATTTTGATGCAGAAGAAATTTCTAGATATGTCTACGATGCGCGTCCATTAAAAATTGGCGCACAGGATTGTGGATTCGAAGATGAGGGTCAATTTACTGGCGATGTGAGCACCAAACTTTTAAAAGAAGTTAATTGTGAATATGTTATAGTCGGGCATTCGGAGCGCAGAAAAAATCAGCAAGAAACCAATGCAATTATTGCAAAAAAAGCCTTGAGCGCTTTTAAAAATAAAATAACGCCAATAATTTGTGTCGGCGAGTCAAAAGAAATTCGTGATCAGGGTCAGCATTTTGATTTTGTCAAAGAGCAAATTATAAAATCAATTCCATTAGTAAAAACTGCAAGAATTGTGATCGCTTACGAACCGATCTGGGCGATTGGAACTGGAGAGACCGCGCAAGTTTCGCAAATCGAAGAAATGGTAAAGTTTATTCGTCAAGTTTATGAAAATGAAGTTGCGCAATTTGCGGAAGAATTTTTCTTAATTTACGGTGGTTCGGTTAATTCGACTAACTCAGGTGAAATATTGAGAATAAAAGGACTTGATGGTTTGTTGGTTGGAAAAGCAAGTCTCGATATTGAAGAGTTCACAAAAATTTTGACAAGCTAAAATGCTAAGGAAAGATGTCATGAAGTGTCAAAAAATCTCATGGCAAAATCCGCTTGAAATTGCTCATAAAATTTCACAAAATTATCAAAAAAATTGGGTTTTTTTATATTCTGCCCTTCATCAAGAAAAGCCAAATTCAAAATCCTATATTGCAATTTTTGAAAGCCAAAAATATTGCGGAAGTGATTTCGAAGAATTGCAAAAAATTATTAAAAAAGATGTTAATCAAATCTGGTTTGGAGGCTTAAGCTACGAGCTTTCAAGTCAATTTGAAAATTTACCCAAAACCTCAAAATCTTTTATTGATATTGAACAAATTTTCTTTAGTAAATTTGATTTAATATTGGAGTTTAATCACGATAATCAACAATTGGTGGCCCGTTATAACAATAAAATTTTCTTAGATAAATTGTTGGAATATAAACTTTTAGATGAGAATCAACAACTTCCAAAAGTAGAAAAAATTTCTTCAAATTTTAGTGATGAATCGTATAAATCTTCGATAAATTCGTTAAAAGAAATGATCTCGGCTGGAGATTTTTTTCAAGCTAATTTAACGCGTAAATTTTTCGGAAAATTTTATAAAAAAGTTTCGCAAAATGAAAATTTTAAACTATTTACCGAGCTTACGAAGAAAAGCCCCGCTAACTATTCGGCTTTTATGCGATTCGATGATAATTTTATAATTTCTTCAACTCCAGAGCTGTTTTTAAAGGGTAAAAATAATAATATTTTTTCGCGTCCAATTAAAGGCACAATAAAGCGCGGAGAAAATCCGCAAGAAGATCGGGAAAATAAAAATTATTTAAAAAATTCTTTAAAAGAAAAGGCTGAAAATTTAATGATTGTTGATTTGGTGCGCAATGATTTATCAAGGGTTTGCATGCCCTCAACCATTAAAGTAAAAAAACTTTTCAACATCGCAACTTACAAAACAATTTATCATTTATCTTCGGAGATTCATGGTAAAATTTCTCAAAAATTTTCAATTTTTGATGCGGTGCGGGCTTGCTTCCCAGCAGGTTCCATGACGGGTGCTCCTAAAATAAAAACCATGGAAGTTTTGAGTGATTTTGAAAAAATAAATCGTGGAATTTATAGTGGCGCAATTGGATATTTTAAGGGTGATAATGAGGTAAATTTGGCGGTGGTTATTCGCACTTTAATTGTCAAAGAAAATTGTTTTGAATATCAAGTCGGCGGAGCGATAACTTTCGATTCTGACGCCGAGCTTGAGCTTCAAGAAACTTACGCTAAAGCCTCGGCAATCGTAAAAATTTTAAATTTAGAAGAAACTAATTTTTCTTCGCTTGGATTTCAAAATTAACTAAGACTTCATCAAGAACGCCATTCGATTTATTAATATTTTTATCGCCAATATTAAAATCCGTTCTTTTCAAAACCACGTTTCCAATCGCGTGGGCGTAACGATCATTAATTGCTTTGAGATTAAAATTCAGATTTATCGGAACCTCTTTGCCTTTAAGTTGCAAAACACCCTTTGCTAAAAAATTATTTTTGCCAGGCATGGCAATAAAATTATTTGATTTGAAAATAGCTTTAGAGTAAGTCTCGGTGGCAAGCCAGCCAACGCTTTTAGCGGTTTCCATAGCTTCTAAAAATGGAATTTCAATTGAGTTGGTATCGACTTCAATTTCGACTGAATTTTTTTCGAGTAAATTTGGATCAAAATTTATTTTGCCTTTAAATTTTTTAAATGAACCGCTTACTTTAGAGCCATTTTGAGTGGCAACAAATTCAAGTTTGCTTTTGTTATCAATGATTTCCCAACCTGATTCTGAATTGTTAGATTCGGTGTTTGTGCCTTGATAAATCGCCTCGCATTCAATTTGCAAACTTACCTCATCGGAAATTCCAGGAATGCCATAATTTATTCCAAATAATGAGCGCTTTATTTTTCCAGAAACAGTCATTCCAATGGTTTTGTTTTGAGTAACTGGGCTTTTGCCAATTTTATTAATTCTAACATCAAGGACGATGGGTTTGGCAATTTCTTTGATGGTTAATAAGCCATAGACCTTTGCACTATTAGAGCCAGATGCTCTTATGCTGGTGCTTTTAAATATGGCGATTGGAAATTTTTCGACATTAAAAAAATCGGCGCTTTTTAAGTGAGTATCGAATTTTGGAAAGGCGGTGCTAATTGAATTGGTTTTTATGATGACTTCAATCGAGCTGTTTTGTGGGTTGCGCTCATCGACAATAATTTTACCTTCGACATCACTAAATTTGCCACTTGGACTTGAAAATCCAAAATGATTTGCCGACCAAACAACATTGGCGTGCATTGGGTCGATTTTGTAAAGGTCGGCGCCGTTTGCTAAATTTATAAAGCAAAAGAAATTTGCCAAAATTATTAATAATTTTTTCATAATTTTATATTTTTTTATAACCGCAAATTTTAATTCCAAAAGCATCAAGACCAATTACGGATTTTTTGGAATTTGTTAATAGAATCAAATTTTTAATTCCTAAGTCAGCAAGAATTTGTGCGCCCGTGCCATAATTACGCAATGTTTTTAAATTTTGTAAAGAGTCGGGAGATTTATCAAAAAATAAATCTTCAATTTTTTCGTGAGGTTGTCGAATAATTACGATAACGCCATTATTTAATTTATGTATTTTATTTAGAGCTTTTCGCAAAGAACCACTTCGCGGATTATCGTTTTCTTCAAGGCAATCGGAAATAATATTGAGATGATGCATGCGCACCAATGTTGGTTTTTCTTGATCAATCATGCCTTTTATTAACGCCAAATGTTGAATATTATCTATTTTGCTTCGATAAATTTTGGCAGTAAATTCACCAAAATTTTTACTATAAAATTTTCTTTCGGAAATAAGTTCGATAATCTTTTCTTTTTTACGGCGATATTCAATTAAATCAGCGATTGTAGCGATTTTTAAATCATGTTTTTTGGCGAATTTTATAAGGTCAGGAAGGCGCGCCATGGTGCCGTCTTCATTCATAATTTCGCAAATAACTCCCGACGGATTAAGTCCGGCGAGTTTAGCAATATCAACTGACGCCTCGGTATGGCCAGCGCGCACAAGAACGCCACCATTTTGCGCTTTAAGTGGGAAAATATGTCCCGGACTCACGATCGATTCTTTGCCTTTGGCAGAGTTGATGGCGACTTGAATTGTGGTAGCGCGATCTTGCGCTGAAATGCCCGTAGCGATTCCTTCTTTGGCTTCAATTGAAATTGTAAAAGCGGTGCGATGACGCGATTCGTTATTTAGTGACATCAACGGCAATTCAAGTTGGTTAACTCTTGATTCATCGAGCGCCAAGCAAATTAATCCGCGACCATATTTTGCCATAAAATTAATTTTTTTATCGTCGCACATTTCGGCGGGAATAATTAAATCACCCTCATTTTCACGATTTTCGTCGTCAACTAAAATGAACATTTTGCCATTTTTGGCATCGTCGATTATTTCTTGAATAGTGGCGAGATTTTTATTTTGAGCCATGATTTTTTATAAGTTGAGAGAGATAGCGAGCGATTAAATCGATTTCTAAATTTACCAAATCGCCGACTTTGGAATGTTGAAAAATAGTATTTTCCATGGTGTGTTTTATGATATTAATTGAAAATATTTTTGTACTTACGGCGTTAATCGTTAAAGAGGTGCCGTTAATTGTTACTGAACCTTTTGGAGCAATAAATTTTTGTAAATCTTTAGGTATTTCAAAATCAAATTTCCAAGATTCTTTAATATTTTTTATGGAGATTATTTTTGAAATATCATCGACATGTCCTGAAACTAAATGACCCCCAAATTCATCATTTAAACGCATCGAAAATTCAAGATTAATTTTTTGATTAATTTGCCAATTTTTAAGAGTAGTTTTATTGCAAGTTTCTTGCGACGCTTGAAAAGATAAAAGTAAATTTTCTTTCACGATTTTTTGTGAAATTAAAGTTAGGCAAATGCCGTTGCAAGCAATCGAGCAACCGATTTTGAGTTTTCGATCCAAAGCAATTTTTTTAATTTCTAAAGTTAAAATTGCATCTTTTTTCGTATTAAATTCTAGATTTTTAAGCGTTGCTAAATGGGTAATAATTCCTGTAAACATGTTTTTTATTTTATTAATTCGGCTATGGTTTTTTTTAATTTTTTCATGGCGCTTTCTTCAATTTGTCTAATTCTTTCGCGCGAGACTTTATAATGTTGACTTAACTCTTTGAGTGTTTGCGAATCTTCAGAAAGTTGTCTTTTAAAAATAATTTCTTGCTCGCGAGAATTAAGTTTTTCAAAAGCTTGTTTAAATAAATTTCTTTGTTGATCTCTTTTTTGGTTTTCAATTGAAATTTGTTCTTGATTGTCGCGGTTGTCAGCAATTAAATCAAGCGATTCAGGGTCGCTATCATGTTCGCCAATTTTATTATTTAGCGAAGAGTCGTTTTGCGTTAAGCGCGAATTCATGTCGACAACTTCTTGTGAAGAAACATTTAAAGTCTCGGCGATGTATTTAATTTTTTCTTGCGAAAGCCCGAATTCATTATTTTGAGCGCCGAGGCGTTTTTTAATTTTTCCAAGATTAAAAAATAATTTTTTCTGAGCCGAAGTTGTGCCGATTTTTACCAAAGACCAAGAGCGCAAAACATAATCTTGGATAAAAGCGCGAATCCACCATATTGAATAAGTTGAAAAGCGGAAGCCCTTTTTTGGTTCAAATTTTTTCAAGGCTTGAATTAAGCCCATATTGCCTTCGGCTACTAAATCGGCGGTCGGCAAGCCATAATTTCTAAATTTATTGGCGATTTTTACAACTAAGCGCAAATGGCTTTGAATAAGTATTTTACCGGCTTCGCTATCATTTTGTTCGGCAAAACGAGTGGCATAATCATATTCTTGTGCGGGAGTAAGGAGTGGAAATTTTTGAATTTCACGAAGATATTTAGCAAATCCATCATGACTTCTGGAGCCTTCAACCTTGATTAAATCGAATTTATTTTTAATGTTTTGGTTAAGTTTTTTGGTCATGTTAAAAATATAATTTTGATTAATAATCATATTTTTACTTTTTAATAAAATCAAGATTAAAGCTTTTAAAAATAAAAACTAAACCCCTGTAATATCAATTTTATATTTTTTAGAAAAATAGTTAAAGATTTCTTTGCGCTCGGTTGATTTAATAGCGCGATTGAAAATTGCAACTTCGGAAATAAAGCCGTTAAAACCTAAGAGTCCTGACTTATTTGTGCCAAGAGTTAGTCCCGCTAATTGATTGGTTCCGCTATCGAAGATATTGTTATTGCCTCCGAGCGTTGATTCGGTGTTGTTTAAAAAAACTTTAGAACTGGTTCCGTTGAAATATATGGCAATAACATATTCGCCAGAATTTAAAAAACTATTTGCTACTGAATTTGTATGGGCACCAGCTATTGTTCCGCCTGCATAGACTTGAGCCATATCGGATTTTATCGAAAAAGAAAAATCGTTAGAGGTGGAAAAGCCATCAAAAATTGTTTTATAATTTGAAGCATCTGGAACATAATTGAGTTTGATTACTAAGAAAATAGTTGCTTCCGAATATGCCTGAGTAAAAGCTAAAAGAGATAATTTGCCAGTGCCATTAAATTTAACTGCAGGAAGTTTGTTGATTGAGGATTGAGAATAGGTGACATTAGGGGAGGCGGTTGTAGTCAGAATGTTTATGCCAGTAAGGATAGAGCTTGAACAAATATCTTTCCATTTAGTAAGTTGTGCGCCATCTATAACTTGAGATTGATCAAAAGAATCTTTTAAGGTGGTTTCATACCACGCTTGGAGTCCTGGCGTTTGAGAAATTGGAGATTTTGCAGTTATGCTTCGTGCGTTGGAAATTCGTGCCGATTTTACTAAGCCGTAGCCTTGACTGGCACCAGCAATTAAAATGGCGATAATCAAAAAAACGATCGACAATTCAATCAAAGAAAAAGCCGAATTTTTAGTTTTTATTGTAGAATTTTTTTTAAACATCTTTATAGAAATTGTTATAAAATATTTCTATTACTTATATTTTGTTGGCAAAAAAAAATCCAGTAATTATTGAAGTTCGCTCCAAGTTAATACTGGAGTTTTGGCGGCGCGAACATCATCAAGCCTTTTTCTTGGCGTGCTTAAAGGATATTGATGAAATTTATCACCGTTGCCTTCTTCGATTTCTTTAGAAATATAAAGCATGATATTTATGAAATTATCGATACTCTCGCGAGTCTCAGTTTCTGTAGGTTCAATCAACATTGCGCCTTGCACCACCAGTGGGAAAAATACCGTCATTGGGTGAATACCAAATTCAATTAAGGCCTTAGCAATATCAAATGTCGAAAGTCCTTTAGCTTTTTGAATTTTATCGGTTAACAAACATTCATGCATACAATTTCCCGGGAATGGAACATGAAAATTATTTTTCAATTTTGCTAAAATATAATTTGCTGAAATTACGGCATCTTCGGCAACTTTTTGTAAACCATCAGCGCCATGAGAAAGCATGTAAGTAAGAGCGCGAACATGCATGCCAAATTGTCCGTTAAAGCCCTTAACTTTTCCACAAGAATTTTTTGGTTTAGCAAATTTATATTTATCACCAATTTTTTCAACATGAGGCGAGGGTAAAAATTCTGCTAATTCTTCACGAACGGCAATTGGACCAGAACCTGGGCCACCGCCACCATGAGGCGTTGAAAAGGTTTTGTGTAAATTAAAATGCATAACATCGACGCCAATATCGGCAGGACGAACTTTGCCGACGATGGCGTTGTAATTAGCGCCGTCGCAATAAAAATAACCGCCAACTGAGTGAATTAAATCGGCAATTTCGATGATATTTTTTTCAAATTTTCCGCAAGTGTTAGGGTTGGTAATCATTGTCCCTGCAATGTTGGTGCCATGTTCAGCAACTAATTTTTTGAATAAATCTAAATCAACTAAACCATCAGCGTCGGAAGGAATAACTTTAATTTCAAAGCCACACATCGCTGCGGTTGCTGGGTTGGTACCGTGAGCTGAATCAGGAATTAAAACGATTTTACGATGTCCTTGCCCTTTAACTTCATGAGCTTTTTTGATGACCAACATGCCTGCTAATTCACCTTGAGCGCCGGCTGCTGGAGCTAGAGAAACACCTTTCAAACCTGTTAAAGTTCCAAGCCAATTTTGTAAATTATACATCAATTCTAAAGCGCCTTGAACAGTTGATTCATCTTGAGCTGGGTGAATATCGGCGAAGCCAGCAAGGCGCGCCATTTTTTCATTAAGTCGTGGATTGTGCTTCATGGTGCAAGAACCAAGCGGATAGAAGCCGGCATCAATCGAATAATTTTGACGGGATAAGCGCACGAAATGGCGAATTACTTGCGGTTCATTGACTTGCGCTAAGCCAATTTTTTCACGAGAATTTTGTCCAGTTTTTAATTTAAATTCTTTAACATTTGGCAAATCAACGCCACACGCACCCTCGCGTGATTGCTTGATGAGCAGTTCAGTTTCATGATTCAAACCAGTTTGTGCGGGAATAAAATTTTGCATATTTTTATATTTTGTTATATTTTATTTTTTTAATTCAAAATTGTGCTTAACTCTTTCGCTAAAAGCTTAATATCTTCTTCGCTAGTCAACTCGCTGAAAGCTAAAATCATTTTGTTATCAACGCAATATCCGCCAATAATATTTTTCGCTAAAAGTTTTTGATTAATTTCATGAGCATTTTTAGAAAATTCTATCGTAAATTCATTGAAGAAATTTTCGTTTAAAACTTTTACACCTTTGATTTTGCTTAAGATTTCGTAAGCTTCGCAAGCTTTTTGATGATTAATCAAAGCTAATTTTTTATAACCAATTTCACCTAAAAGTGAAGTGTGGATGGTAAAAGCGGTGGCGCACAAACCTTGGTTTGAGCAAATATTTGAAGTGGCTTTTTCGCGACGAATATGTTGCTCGCGAGCGTTTAATGTTAAAACGAAACCTAATTTGCCATCGGCGTCAATGGTGGCTCCGCATATTCTTCCGGGCATTTGGCGCACGAATTCTTTTTTACAAGAGAAAAATCCTAAAAGTGGACCGCCAAAATTCAAGCCAACGCCAAGCGAAGAGGCTTCGCCAACAACGATATCAGCTTGCGTGGGGGCTTCAAGAAGTCCTAAAGATAAAATTTCACTTACCACGACAATCATTAAAGCACCGACCTCATCGCATTTTTTACGAACCTCGGCGAGATTAGGAATATTGCCGTAAAAATCTGGATATTGCACAACAACTCCAGCGCAATCTTCGTCGATTTTATCTTGTAATTTTGCCGAATTTAAATCGAGGAAAGTCTTACAAACATCGAGATAATCGGGGTTGACATCGTTATATTTAGCAATATTTTTTTTGCCAGATTTTATGCGTAGTGCCATCAAGCAACTTTCGGCTAAAGAGGTTGCGCCATCATACATTGAAGCGTTAGAAACCTGCATGCCCGTTAGCAAAGAAATAATTGATTGAAATTGAAAAATCACCGCCAAAGTTCCTTGCGCAATTTCAGGTTGGTAAGGTGTGTAAGAAGTTAAAAATTCCGAGCGTTGAATTAAATGATCAACCGCAGATGGAATATGATGTTTGTAGCATCCAGCTCCTAAGAAAAAAGGACCAGAAGAAGCGGGGCGATTTTTTTTAGCAAATTCTTGTAAGATTTTTTCCACTTCGATTTCGCCTTGATGAAGAGGTAAACCAGTGATTGGATTTTTTAATAAAAATTGATTTTCAACGGCATCGTAAAGGTCGTTAACGCTTGAAACGCCGATTTCGGCAAGCATTGATTTACGATCATTTTCAGTTAAAGCTAGATAGCGCATTTTGTAAAATTTATAATTTTATGAAATAAATTCGGTATAATAAATTTTAGTATAATCGCCATTTTTAACTAAATTTCAAGAGGATATTTTTTGTGCGTAAAAAATAATTTTGATTTAGTAAATTTTAACTAGATAGATTGTCTATTTTGTATGAAGTAGTTTCTCGACCGAAATCTTTTTTTCATAGAGCGCGCGCCCTACAATTGCGCCAACTACACCATCTTTTTTTAGTTGGTTAACTTTCATAACATCGTCATTTGAAGAGACTCCGCCTGAAGCAATAATCGGAATTAAGAGATTTTGTGCAAGTTTTTTGGTGCCTTCAAAATCAAAGCCCGAAAGTGTTCCGTCGCGTGAAATATCGGTATAAATTATGGCGCTGGCTCCGCAATATTCGAGTCTTTTACCGAGCTCGATGGCAGAAATTTTAGAATCCTCAACCCAGCCCTGAGTTGCAACCAAGCCGTTTTTGGCGTCAATGCCAATCACAATTTTTCCTGGAAATTTTTTACAAGCCTCAATAACTAATTTGGGATTGGTAAGAGCAACGGTGCCTAGAATGATGCGGTTTACGCCCAAGGACAAAGCTTGCTCAATATCGTTCAAAGTACGAATTCCGCCACCAAGTTGAACGGGTATTTTTATAGTTTCTAAAATTTCTTGAATTGAAGATTTGTTAATAATTTTGCCAGCGATTGCGCCATCTAGGTCGACTAAGTGTAAAAATTTAAAACCTAACTTTTCAAATTCTAATGCTTGACTTGCAGGATTGTTATTGAATATAGTGGCTTGGTTCATATCGCCTTTAAATAAGCGAACACATTTGCCGTCTTTTAAATCAATGGCGGGGAAAAAAATCATAATTTTTAACTAATATGTTAATCAAAATTTTACTCAAAATCTGGCCAGCGATTACACCAATTTTGCTTTATGCGATTTGGCATTTATTTATAAAAAAATTAATAAATCGCATTTTTCGTAAAAATTATTGTGCTAAAAATAATAATTCACAATCAAAAAATGAAGAAAAAATTATCGAAGGTGAGTTTGCCGAAGTTAATAAAAATCAAGAGAATCAAAATTTTAGTGCAGAAAAAATTGACGAAGAAAGTAAAAAAGTTTTCTCTTTAGAAAATAAAAATTTTATAAAAATTCTTTATATAAGCTTGATTTTAGCGATTGCTTGCTTGATTTCTTTTGCATTTTAAGCTATAAAATCATAAAACATTTTTCTTATTTTTTTTAAGAAATTTCGATGATTGATATTTTAAAAATAATTTATAAGATTCTATAGAAAATTACAAAAATAATTTAAGTTTTTATACTGAATTAACACCCAAAAAATCAACTAATTATGCATAATTTAGAAAACAAAATTCCGAGCAAAAATATTAATTATACTCCAGCTCACATCGCTAATTTTTTTATCGTTAAATCGCTAGAAGACCGCATCAATCTTGATCCGATGAAGCTTCTCAAATTGGTTTATATCGCTTATGGTTGGAATTTGGCAATCAATGAATCAAAGCTTTTTAACGAGCCAATTTTGGCGTGGAATTACGGTCCGGTAATCGCCTCGCTCTATCATGAAATTCGAGCATTTCCATTTAACGATAAAAATAATATTGATAAAGATTTTCGTTGTGCAATTTACCAAGAAGATTCCGCGACATCTAAGGCGATAAACATTCCGCATGTTGAGCCCGATGATATTAAGGTCAATAGAGTTTTAGATGCGGTGTGGATTAATTATAAAAAATTTGACGGAATTTCTTTGAGTAAAATTACTCACGAAGATGGTAGTCCATGGCACCAAGCCTATTTTGGCAATGGCAAAAATGCTCAACTTGATGACGAATTAATTAAAAATCGTTCGACGCTGGCGATAGAAAAATTTATTGAGCGTGAAAAAAATAAAAATGAGCAAGTAGCATGAGCATTACAGAACAGCTATCGCAAATCTTAGATCAATATTACGATCCGCAAAAAAATTTAAAAAATATTGAAGAAAAAAATGTTGATTTTGCCGATAATGGAACGCTAAAAAAAATTAATTTCTTAGAGCAAAATATGATGACAAAAAGCCCTTTGAAGCAAGGGCAACAAAATTTCAATCAAGAGCTAGAAAAATTAAATTTTAAAAAAGCCGAACATGATTTTGATCGAGCCAAACATGATTTTGAGTTTGAAAAAAAATATAAACCACTCATCTTAATGTGGTCGGCTGGGATTTTAATTGGATTTTTAGTTTGGCTTTTTGGAATTTTTACTTTAGATTATTTTATTCATATTAATGAGCCGCAAAATAGACTTTCAAACCCTGTTGTTATTGCTTTGGCTACATCAACCGTTGTTGCAATAATTGGCCTTCCTTCGCTGATTGTTAAATCACTTTTTAAGTAAACAAAAATTAAATATTTTAAATCTATCTATTTTTATCTATTGACTTTTTTATTTAATAAGTTACTTTTTATAAAATCTGGCTTTTTTTAAAATAAAGTCACAAACTTCAATAAGAGTCACAAATATTATGATTGAGCAAAATGTTATCGTTAGCGAAAATGGTAGAATTATAATTCCTGCTATTTTCAGAAAAGAGTTGAATATAAAATCCGGCGATGAGCTGATTTTAAGGCTTTCGCCCGACAATGAAATAATAATTCATAGTCCACGACAATCTTTGCAAAAGCTTCAAGAGCTTTTTAAAAATAAATCAGGGAGTTTTGTTGAAAAGCTTTTTGAAATGCGTAGAAAAGAGGAGATTTAATGACCAAAATAGTTTTTGATGCCTCCGCAATATTGGCTTTGCTTAAAATGGAAAGCGGTCATGAAATTGTTGCTAAGAACCTTGAGCAAGCGGTTGTATCAAGTGTAAATTTTTGTGAAGTTGTATCTTTTTTATCTAAAAAAACTCAAAAACAAGAAGAGATGATTAAGTTTTTAACGGAAACTTTTGATTGCATTGAAGATTTTAATATTGAGCAAGCAATAATTGCAGGTTCATTCATAAGTGTTACTAAAGATTACGGTTTATCTTTGGGCGACAGAGCGTGCCTGGCTCTCGCTAAATATAAAAATATCCCCGTACTAACGGCGGACAAGACTTGGAGTAAATTAAATTTGGGAATCAAAATAAAATTAATTTGCTAAAAATATACTATTGCACGCACTTTTAAATGATGCGATTTAATTAAATTTAAAATAATTCAACGAATATTTTTCAGTGAAAAAAAACTTTCTTCGGAGTTTTTTAAGGCTTTTAAAATTTTTGGAAAATATAAATTTATTTTTTCATCAACCTGCCACGGCATATTGAAAATAAACATCCCGCACGCATGCATTTTTTTTGTAAATTCCGAATTATTACCGACATCACAAACGATATGAGTAATTTTTTCAAATTTTAACTCAGCAATTTTTTGATAAAAATTTGTTAAATTTCTTTCGTCACCTTCAATGATTGGATGCCACAATAAGTAAATTCCGTTGGCAAAACGACGCTGACCATCTTGCAAAGAATTTAAAGCGTCTTGGTAATCATTTGAAATTAAATTATGATTTTTTTCGTAAGCCGGATCGATTAAAATAAGAGCGCGTTTTTCTAAGGCGGGGAGCTTTGATTTTAAAAGATCAAAACCATTTTCTTGAACACATAAAATTTTTTTATTGCCAGCAAAATTTTTACGCAATTCTTGAAAAACTGGGTAATTATTTTCGGCAAAAATCGCCTTGTCATCATAGCGTAAAAAATTTTTTATAATTAAGGGCGAACCCGCGTAATATTTGAGCTTGGAAGGCAATTCATGAATTTCACAAACATTAATTTTTGCTAAAATTTCAAGAAATTTGAGTGGTAAAATTTCTTGAAAATTATTTTGATCTAAAATTTTTCGTAAGCCTTCGTTAAATTCGTTGGTTTTGGAAATTTTTTCGTCAAAAATTGAATATTTTGCCGAAGATGAATGAGTGTCGATTGCCAAGAAAGAGTTGGGTTTTTCGTGGAGTTTTTCTAAGCAAAAACATAAAATGCTATGCTTGAAAATATCAGCAAAATTTCCAACATGAAAATAATGCTGATAATTCATTATTCTTCAATTTTATCATCACCTTCTTCGCTATATTGGTCTTGTAAAATAACTTCACAATTGCCGTTAACGATGTAGGCATCTAAACCAACAGTAGCAATTTCTTTGAAACGAGTATCGCCAAGAATACGAATTAAAGTGCCAATTGGTCCTGATGTTTGAATGTTGAAATAAACCCCAGTTTGTAAAAATTGAGCTTTAAATCTTTCGCAATTATTTTCTTTTTCGCATCTTTTAATAATTTTATTTTCCTTATCCAAAATTAAAAAAGATTTAATGTCGCGTTTTTTACATTCGTGTTTGGTGCAAATAAAACCGCTCTTCGGAGTGCATTTTAATTTTTTCCAAGCTTTGGCAGAATTGAAATAACTTTCGGCATCAGAAAATAATTTTTTAAAATCTATTTCTTGAATAGCTTCGCGCGAATCAGTTTTTTTAGTGTTTAAATCGGTGTTTTTGATTTTATTTTTTAAATCAATTTCCTTGGCGAAGCCTTCAGAGACAACAAAAGAAAGTAGTGATAAAAAACAAATAAATAATTTCATAAATTTTAAATAAATTAATTTTAATTTCCGATCGCAACCCCGTTTCTTCTAGGGTCGGCGGCACCATAAAGCTTTTTATCGACAATTTTTATTGCCTGTATAGCGCTGGTTATATTAGTGATTTTTACCTTATGTCCTAATTTTTGCAAAGGTTTTTTTAAAGAAGTTATATCGGTGTCGTTTTCTAATTCTACAAAATTGTTTAAAGCAATGAAGTTCGGAAGCGATACCGCCTCTTGAACATCAAGGTTCCAATCCAAAGTTGCGATCAAAGTTTTTAAGACATGTTGTATAATTCTTGGGCCGTTTGGCGAACCCAAAACCATTATTAAATTATTTTTTTCATCGAAAACTAAGGTTGGAGACATCGAACTTCTTGGTTGCTTTAAAGGTTCAACGCGATTTGCCACTAATTCATTATTAATTTTGGGTACAAAAGAAAAATCAGTCATTTGATTATTTAAAATGAAGCCATCAACGGCAATCGTGGAGCCGAATGGATATTCGATGCTACTCGTCATCGAAACTGCATTGCCATATTTATCCACAATCGATAAATGAGTTGTTGAAGGCTTTTCGACGGTTTTATAAAAAACTTTTTTAGCGGTTTTAAAATCTCCGGCACGAACATTTTTATTGGCGTGGTTTGGATCGATAATTTTAGCGCGCATTTGTAAATAATTCTTATCGAGCATTTCTTTGATGGGAACATTTTTGGCGTCTGCCAAATATTGATTGCGATCAGCATAAGCGAGTTTGGTTGCTTCGGCAATTAAATGCACCGCCTCTTTCGAATTAATGCCAAGGGATTTTAAATCAAAATTTTCAAGCATTCCCAAGGTTTGAAGAATGGTTACGCCTCCCGAACTTGGCATCGGCATTGAGCAAATTTTATATTTTTTACGATAAGTTCCGCACAATAAATTGCCCGTCGAAGAGCGATAATTTTTTAAATCTTTTTTGGTTAAATATCCCGCATTTTTCTTGTTAGTTTTAACGGCGAATTCGATATTGTCGGCAATTTGTCCTTCATAAAAAGGTTTTATGCCTTCATTGGCGATGATTTCGAGAGTTTTAGCGAGTTGATAATTGCGAATTATGGTACCAACTTTTTTAGGATTTCCTTTGTGATCGAAATAAATTTTCATGCCGTCGGAGTTTGATAAATGTTTGACCGATTTTAAATTTACATACATTTTATTGGTAAGAGGGTAGCCTTCGCGAGCAATCTTAATGGCGGGTAAAAAAAGTTTTTGCCATTTAATTTTACCATATTTTTGATGAGCATTTTTTAAAGCATGAAGCGCTCCAGGAGTTGCAACTGAAAGACCAGTGCCGACTATATCTAAAAATTTTTGTGGATTACCTTCATTATCAAGAAACATTTCTGGAAAACTGTTGATCGGAGATGTTTCGCGACCATTAAAATAAATATTTTTCTTAGATTTTTTGTCGTGATAAATTAGAAATAAGCCGCCGCCAATTCCCGAAGAATGCGGTTCGACAACATTCAAAACCATTTGAGCGGAAATGGCAGAATCAATGGCGCTACCGCCATTTTTTAATATTTCAGCGCCGGCTTCGGAAGCGAGTTTTTCGGAAGTCGAGATCATGTATTTTTCGCCGATTACACTTTTATATTCGCTAAATCCAACATAGCCATCGCCATTCCAATCATCATTATTTGTAAGATTTTTATAAAAATATTTTGAATTTGAGCAATTGAATGTTGATAAAATAAAAATTAAGCAAAATATTTTTTTCATTTTTATAAATTTAAATTTCAAAATTGTCGGCGCCATAAATGTCGGAAGATAAAACCCAGCCTTTCTTGTCGTTGATTTTCAACGCGCACCATAACTCTTCGCATTTTAAATATTCACCAATTACATAATTTTCTAAGTGAAAAATAATTTTAGAATTAATGTCTTTTTTGGTATGCATATCAACGATATTTTTTTTACTAAAAGTCATTAAATGGCGTTTTTTTGTAATCAAATTTTGAGCAACCCAACCGCGACTTTTTTCATAATCTTCAATCTCGCACCAATTATCATATTCACTGACGATTTTCACTGGTAAATTGCGCAATTTAAAGGTGAATTTGACTGGATAATTAGAGCCTGGACCAGAGCGAATATTGGTCTCGTTTGAGCGCAAGGATGCAAAATAATTTACTTCCTGAATTTGTTGTGTAGCAAAAACATTCTGGGAAAACAAAAGAATAGCAAAAAATGTTACGAAGAATGATTTTTTAATCATTTTTTTTAACTGATTTGGATTTGCGAAATTTTGTAGCGCCGGAAGCGTGGTTGGTTTGAGAAGTTCTGGAAACCGCCAAATCATCACTCTCGACATTTTTGGTAATCACGCTTCCAGCGCCAATAATTGCTCCATTTTTAATTTCGATGGGAGCAACTATAGCACTATTGGAGCCTATAAAAACATTGTCGCCAATTTTAGTTTTAAATTTATTGAATCCGTCGTAATTGCAAGTTATTGTGCCGGCGCCAATGTTGGTGTTTTCGCCAATTTCACTATCGCCGATATAACTTAAATGATTAATTTTAGAATTTTTGGCAATTTGCGATTTTTTGATTTCAACAAAATTACCGATATGAACATTTTCGGCGATTTCGCTTTGAGGACGAATGCGCGCGAAGGGGCCAATTTTGGCATTTTTTTGAATTTTTGCACCTTCGATATGGCAAAAAGATTTAATTTCGACACCGCTTTCAATAACAACTTCGCTACCAAAAAAAACATTGGGATAAATTATTACATCTTGGGCAATTTTAGTATCAAAATTAAAATAAACGCTTTTCGGCGAAATTAGAGTGACACCATTTTCCATCATTTTTTGACGAATTTGTTTTTGTTTTATTTTTTCAACATTAGCGAGTTCAATGCGAGAATTTACTCCCAAAACTTCGTCGATATTTGTTTTGATAAAAGTGCATTTCAAGCCTTGATTATTAGCGATTGCAACAATATCGGTTAAATAAAATTCTTGAGCGGAATTGTTATCTTTGATTTGAGCTAAAAGATGGGGTAGGGCATCGCCATCAACTGCGATTACACCAGAATTACAAAGGGCAATTTTTTTTTCAATTTCATTGGCGTCTTTAAATTCAACAATTTTTTCGAGATGTCCAAAATCGTTGATAAACAAGCGCCCATAGGCATTTTCTTCTTCATCATCAAAACCTAAAATACATAAAGAAAAATCATCGATTTTTTGCAACATTTTTTCAAGAGTTTGATGAGAAATAAGCGGAGTGTCGCCGTAAAGAATCAAAACTTTTTTGTGTAATTTTTTGTTATCGTTGAAAGTTTTTGTTGCGCAAGAAGCGGCATGACCCGTGCCTTTGCGCTCATTTTGAATAACGAAATCAATTTGCTGATTTTCATGTTCATTTTTAATTTTTTCGTAAAAAGTTTCCATTTCCGACGAGACCACTAAAGTAATATTTTGTGGGTTTAGTTTTTTGGCTTCATCGATAACCATATTCAACATTTCTCTTCCCGCGACTTTGTGCATAACCTTAGGCAAGCTTGATTTCATGCGGGTTCCTTTACCAGCTGATAAAATAATAATTGAAATATTTCTCATCATAATTTTTTTTGCATTATTTTTTTATTTATCTAAATTTAATTAATCGAAATTTAGAACTATAGTTTTGTTGGCTGTCTTTTAAAACTTTTTATCAAAAGTTGTTTAATTTAAAATATAAAATCATCATAATGGTTTATAACTTTTAAATGCTATCTTTATGCAAATTTATTTTCAAGAATTATGAAGAATTATTTTAATATTTTGTCCTATTATTTAATAGCCCCAATAATCGCTTTTTTTATCGTATTTTTTTATCTTGATTTAAATATTTTTAAATATGGAGAATCAATTCTGTTTGGTTCGGGGGATAACATTTTTATAATGGCTCTTTCAAAATTAATAACCAAAGAGGGTCTTACTTATTGTTCAAAATATGTTGGTTATCCGCAGATTGACACCAATTGTTTTGCTGATTTTACATTAAATAACAGCATTACTCAATTTTGGATAATAAAATTTTTTTCATTTTTTTCAAAAAATCCATTTATTAATTCTTATTGTCATGGTTTTTTTGCAATTTTTTTAATAGCATTTTCTGCTAATTTTTGCTTTAGAAAAATTGGAATATCAAAATTTAATTCTACTCTTTTGGCAGTTTTATTTGCGATTACTAATAATAAAATTGCTTATTTTAGCTACGTGGCTGTGGGAAATTATTTTACTATTCCTTTTATTATATTGATGAGTTTTTGGGTTATCGAAGGTAAATTAGTTTTTGTCAAAACTAACGAAAATGGCCTAACCAAAATCTCGCCAAATAAATATTTCTATTATTCTCTTATAATAAGTGTTTTTGCTTCAACAACAAATGCTTATTATGGCTATGCTTGTATAGTTTTGTTAGCGCTATCGGGTTTTATCTTTTTTATAGGTAACGCAAAGTCTTATCAATTGTTATTCTCGTTAATAAGCTCCTTGTTTATTTTTGTTATTATTGCAATTCTAATCAATTCTTCAGTGTTGATTTTTTGGATGGAACATGGTTTTATCGGATCGTCATCTAGATTAGCTATGGAGAGCATTTTTCATGAAATGGCGATTGCCCCATTAATGCTTCCAATCGAAGATCATGTAATTAAATCTTTTGGTGAATTTGCGGTTCAATTTAAGAAAGCTTTTTTTATCCATGGCGGTGAAAAAAATTTTCATCAGCTTGGCCTGTTTGCTTCTATAGGTTTTTGTTCATTATTAGTTTTTTCTTTAAGTTCATTATTTTTAATTCATAAAAACACTCTAAAATACAGATTTTATGGCCTAGAATTCACCAAAGAAAAATATTATGTTTTAAGTGTTTTGGCTAGCCTTAATCTATTGTTAGTTGTATTTTTTTGTTCGGGAGGTTTTTATTTATTTTTGCATTTCTATTTTTCACAAATTCGAGCCACCGCAAGACTAAATGTAATTTTTATTTTTCTAGCCTTGACTTTTTTTGGCATTATTTTTGATCAATTAATTTCTCAGAAAAAAATATTCAAAAAAACTATTTTTACAAAGATTTTTATCACAATAGTTTGTTCTTTAGCTTTAGTTGACGCCATTGGCGGCCCAACAAAGATTTCAAAGAATTTTGTTAATCATAAAAAAAATTACGAAAGTCATAAAGCTTTTGTTGAAAATATTGAGCAATCTCTTCCGGTTGGATCCAAGATTTTTATGATGCCAGTCAAGGGTTTTCCAGAAGTAAAGTATGACGATTATCAATCGACAATTGGCTACATATTTGGTAAGGAACTAAAATTTTCCTATCCTTCTGCGAAATATCGTAAATCACATTTGTGGCAAAGAGAAGTGGCGGACCTAAAATTTCAAGATTTTGTAAAAGAAGTTAGAAAAAAAGATTTTACGGGAATCTGGATTCAAAGAAATATTTTTGAAAAAATTGAAACTAAAATAAAATTAGTAGATTTTGAAAATAATGTTAAAAAAATTGCTAAAAATTCAATTGAATCTAGTGATAAAATTTTTGTATTTTATGAAATATAAAGATTAAAATTATAAAAACTTAAATCAGTTTTTAATCCCCCCTGTAAAGCTTACGCCCCTACATTTTTAAAAATACTCGAAAGCTTACGGGCTTTAGCTCCCCCCTTGAGGGCTCTTCGCGTTAAAAAAATAGCCTAAACGGCTATTTTTAGCGAAGAGCGTGATAAGGAGCGAAGGCGACGCAATCCCTGGGGCGAATCTTTTTCGAAGAAAAAGATGAAGCGTTTTTCTACAAAAAAATTCCAAAAAAAAGACGATTTCTTGATTTTTTTTAATTAATAATTTTTCCAATTTTTTTAACAAAAATCGATGATTTTTTAGGTTGTTTTTTTATTTTCAGATGGTTTTTTTAAGAAAAATTAGAATATTTTTTAGTTTAAAAGTGAAATCAAGAAATTGACAATTTTGGAATTTTTTTTATTTTAACTTTCAAGGTAATCGATAATTCGTTGTTGCTATAAGTTTTTTGACCCCCCACGGCTAAAAGTTTTAACTACCGAAAAAAACATTTTAGCCTGCTCCCCCTCAAGGGGGGAGCGATGGCACCGTATTTTGTTGAGAGTATTTTTGTAAAATGTAGGGCTAGCCCTTCAAGTGGAGAGAGCTAGAGCCCTAATACTTTAAATGGTATAAATTTAGTTTTTATTTTTATCAACTAATTTATTTTTGCCAATCCAAGGCATCATAGCGCGAAGTTTCTCGCCGGTATCTTCGATTGAATGAGTTTTGCCTTTGTTGCGTAATTCATCAAAATGTTTTTTACCAGTTTTATTTTCGTTCATAAATTCTTCAACGAATTTGCCTGATTGAATTTCTTGCAAAATTTTCTTCATTTCGGCTTTAGTTTCCGAGGTTATGATTCTTGGACCTCTAGTTAAGTCGCCATATTCGGCGGTATTAGAAATTGAATAACGCATATTGGCAATTCCACCTTCGTAAAGTAAATCAACGATGAGTTTCATTTCGTGTAAACATTCAAAATAAGCCATTTCAGGGGCGTATCCGGCTTCGGTTAAAGTTTCGAAACCAGCTTGAATTAAGGCTGTAACGCCTCCACATAAAACAGCTTGTTCGCCAAATAAATCGGTTTCACATTCTTCTTTGAATGTGGTTTCAATAACGCCCGAGCGACCACCACCAACGGCAGAAGCGTAGGAGAGGGCGATTTCAAGCGCTTTTCCAGAAGTATTTTGAGCTACGGCGACTAAACATGGAACGCCACCACCTTTAACATATTCGCCACGAACTGTGTGTCCAGGGCCTTTTGGAGCAATCATAAAAACATCAAGATCCCCGCGCGGTTTGATTAATCCAAAATGAATATTTAAACCATGAGCAAAAGCAAGGCTGGCACCTTGTTTCATGTTATCTTGTAAATCATTTGAATAAAGTTCGGCTTGAAGTTCATCGGGAGTAAGAACCATCAATAAATCAGCCCATTTGGCGGCTTCAACATTTGTCAAAACATCAAAATTAGCATTTTTAGCTTTGGCAATTGATGGAGAATTTTCGCGCAGAGCGATTTTGACTTCTTTAACTCCGCTATCGCGAAGGTTTTGGGCGTGAGCATGAGCTTGTGAGCCATAGCCAATTACAGCAATTTTTTTATTTTGTATGATGCTTAAATCAGCATCGCGGTCATAATATACTTTCATGAAAATAGAAGATTGTGTTATAAATTAAAATTCCTTATCAGATTACATTTTTTTTATAAAAATTGTCAATTACTAAAATAAATTTTTTAGAATTTTAATATTTCTTAAATTTTTAAAAGGAAAGATTTTAAAATGAGCACTTAAAACATTTGCATTTTATTTCTTTAAACAATAAATTTGTGAGATTAAAATCAAAATGGATTAAAGATTTGTTTCATTGAATCTTAATTCTGTAGCTTTGGTTATTTTTTAGAACAGCACTAGAATCTCAAAGAATTATATTTATCAATTTTTAAATAATTAATTTATGTCTAAACAAACCTTTAAACGCACTAAACCGCATGTTAACATCGGAACCATCGGTCACGTAGATCACGGTAAAACAACTTTAACCGCTGCAATCACAAACTATCT
>Ga0209443_1000224_pt1 | contig 37744 bp, 46 predicted proteins | sample LauGreBMM110DCMD_2_FD_187571 | JGI IMG/M metagenome (GOLD analysis project Ga0209443, IMG submission 187571) | Freshwater lake microbial communities from Lake Michigan, USA - Su13.BD.MM110.DCMD (SPAdes) (version 2) | ecosystem: Environmental > Aquatic > Freshwater > Lake | place: Lake Michigan... | reverse complement strand
GTACAGATCCGTGTAAATCTCACCTGGTGCTAGTTTAAGCATCACCTTTGCCAAGTCTTTCTTGGGGTCAAAACATTGGTCACCAAGACAAATCCGCATTTTTTGAGACGAACCAATACTCCCTTTAATGTTCCGAAGTAGGTAAGTTTTAGGTTGCGCCGATTCATTGTGGAGAATTACTGTTTTCCGCTGGGAGGAACCAATTTTACCTGAAAAATCCACCCCTTCACTCAAGACATGCACCTGTTGCGCTCCCGCATAAATCGGGAATACTAAGAGCAGGAGAAGGATCAATTTGAGCAATCGGGCGTGCATGGAAAATAGTTACTCAATAAGTCTGAACGAGTACAATAAAGTCTATAAACTGTACGTTAAATGTATTTAAAAAGATACAAGTTTCCCCCAAAAAAGCGGTTAATTGTTGTTAAGTTTTAAAAATGATGCATTTCTAAAGGGTTAACCCCCTCCTGCCGGCTTGACAGGCTTCTCTTGAAGGGCCTTTTGAAGCTGTCCTTGCGTGGGCATCGTTAGCTTTACCTCCGGTTTATTGAAGAAATTTGGTAACGTAGGATCAATTTCAATCACCTTTCGCCAGGTATCAATTGTAGCACGCAAAGGTTTTTCCTCCACCCTCCACTTAAAGCCCTCTAGTCGACTCATCTTTTCATTGATGTCCTGAACAGGGATGAATTTTCCATCCGGTCGAATTCCAAAATTCGATTTTTTGATCAGACCATCCACAAAACTAAGTCCAATAGTAGCGCTTAGAATTCGGTTGATCCCTTGAGTCAAGGTATCCCCTTCAAGAGCATAGTAGAGCGACTCCCCATTTCCCTCAATAAATAAATTACTCAGCTGCCCATCCTTGAAATTCCCAGTCATCTTTCTCCCTTTCATCTGGTTGAAATTCAATAAGGTATCCGTCAATATTGCAAAGGCCTTGTTCTTCATAAAAACCCGATCTAAGGTTTCATTGACCAAGTAAAAAACCATGCTATCTGCAGCTATTTGGCTCGATCGATTCCATAAAATTGGATCCTTGTACAGGTGAATAGCCGAATCTCCAAAAGCATACAACAAGGAATCTGCCTTCCCAGAAAGATCAGATTTCACCAAATTCACTTGGTGGAAGGCGAGCAAAAATTTGGCTGAATCAGCTTCTCCATCCTGTGAAATTAAAGTGTCAGCAGTAAGAAAAAGGGTGTCTGTCTCAAAATACTTTCGCACCAACGCCTTCCCGTATACTTGACTGAATTTTTTAGTTTCCCAATAGTTTCCGACATCTCCAAAAACTTCCAGCTCTCTTTCTTTATTCAGCACGCGCACGTCTTTTTTGCCCTCGTAGTAGGCTTTGGGCTCATCGTAAAATAATTCATCCGCTTTTACACGGCTTTCTTCTGTCTCGACCAAGCCCTCAAAAAATTTAAATTGCTTGAGTTGAGTATCGTAAAAACTTCCCTTTTGAGCATCTAAGTGGTATCCTTCCTTGGAAACAATATTTGTCAATCCAGGTGTTTGGGCAGTTTTGGGGACTGTCATGTAGATAAGATCCTGCGTTTTAAGCGTGTAATCTGGATTCACCAAAATCACATCATATTGAAAACTGATCCGCTCGTAATTGATCTCATAAGTTCCTATCTCACTGGTCAGTACATTCACTGAATCCACCACCTTGCCCCCCTCAAAATAGGTGGCGACATTGGACTCCCGGTTGTAGTCGAGGTATTCGGTATACAGTTTAGTTTTCTGATTGGTGAATACCACATTCTTGCGAAGCTTGGCCACTTTGGTAGCACCATCGTATTCAGCATAGGAGCTGGTCGTAGTGATTGGATCCACCTCGTCCTTAATCTGAACCCTTCCAAAAAGCTCCGCACGATTTTCATCTCGAAAAAAATAGGCCGAATCACACGCAATTAGCGAATTTTGATGCTTCATTTTTACATTTCCCAGCAGGCGCTCAAAGCCTTTGGCACCCTGAAGCAGATCAGCACTCTGGATCTCCAAGAGCGAAGAAGACTGCCCATGGCTATGGAATGGCATCCAGAGCATCAAGAGAAGGGATAGAATGAAAAAAGGAAATTTCATACGGGATGGAATAGAGGCAAATTTAGCAGAAAAAGCTATTTTTGATCAATGTACGACTCCTTTATCTCGCATATCAACCAACGCAAACTTTTCGACTCCAACAAAAGCTACCTTTTGGCCTGCAGTGGGGGACTAGATAGTATGGCCTTGGCCCATCTACTTCATGCTGCTGGGATCCAAGTTGAGCTGGCTCATGTCAACTTTGGTTTGAGGGATATGGAGAGTGATGGGGATGAGGAATTTGTAAAAAACTGGGCCAAAGACCGCGCACTTCCCATCCATATCCATCGTGCAAATACGCTGGAATGGGCTGAAAAAAAAGGCATTTCCATCCAGATGGCAGCCCGAGAAATCCGCTACCAATATTTCGAGGAAATTCGAAATCAGATTAAACTGGAAGGAATTGTACTCGCACATCAGGAAGATGATCAGCTAGAAACTATATTTCTAAACCTGGTCAGGGGCACCGGCATTGAGGGATTGTATGGGATGAGCGAGCGTAGGGGAAGGCTTATTCGTCCACTTCTTACTTTTTCTAGAGCACAACTTCAATCCTACATGGAGGAGGTGAAGCAAACTTGGCGAGAAGATCGATCCAATGCTTCCAGCGACTACAAAAGAAATAAGCTACGCCACAGCGGACTTCCTGCCCTTTACAACCTTGAAACCGATACACGACAAAATCTCCTGCAGAGCTTTGCGAGATTAAAAGATACGGGCAAAGCGTTTTCAGGCCTATTTGAACTCTGGAAGGCAGAACATGTTCGTGAGCAGCATGGAATCAGCTTTCTTGCCTACAAATCCTTGAGCAGCATGCCGGGAGTTGCCTCCTTGCTCTATTTTTGGTTAAGACCTTATGGATTCAATTCTGATCAAGCTTTAACACTTTCAAAAAGCTTAGAAGATATCAAGCCAGGCAAATTGTTGCGAAGCGCACAGTATGAACTTAGTCTAGACCGTGAAGAGCTCCTGCTATATCCTATCCCTGTGGCATTCCCTGAGCTTGAACTTCCTGTTGGAACTCCTTCTTTTGAACTTCCCGACGGAGGGTACCACCTGACTTGGGGTCTCCTTCAAAAAGAAATCGATCAGAATCCAGCAAATGCAGTATTCGATTTGGATTGTTTGGAATTCCCGCTTCAAATCCGGAGTTGGCACGAAGGAGACCGGTTTAATCCATTAGGAATGCAATCCGAAAAGAAAATTTCCGACTTCCTGATTGATAATAAAGTGCCATTTGCCTTAAAAAAAGAGGTGAAAGTCCTAATTTCAGGAAATAAAATAGCCTGGGTAGTTGGCATGCGGATTGCGGATTGGGCAAAAGTGGGCCCAGCCACCCAAAAATGCTTGCACATACAAAAACGCTAAGCCATGAGAAATCCTTTTTCCAAAACCTATGAGCCCCAAGAACTGCGGATGTTTGATTTCCTGCAAAGCATCAAATTTTTCGAGCTGCTCAAGGAGCAGGAACTCGCTCGTTTTTTGCCCACCATGCACGAGCGGAAATATGTTCGTGATGAAGTGGTTTTTTTTAGCAAGGATCCAAGCCAAGCCCTCTACCTCATTCGGAAAGGCCAGGTAGATCTGACCATCGATCTAAGTGAAAATTTTGAAACCATCATGCAGCTTAAGCGAGGAGATGCCTTCGGTGAAAATTCTCTTTTGGAAAACTCGAAAAGAACCTACACAGCCCTGGTGAGCTCGGATGAAGCAGATTTACTGGTGATCCCACAGTTTGCCCTGCTAGAGATCTTTGACAACAATCCAAAAATCAAGGCAAAAATGATGTCCTCTCTGGCTGAATTTTACAATAACAACAACCAACGGCTTTTCCGGTCCTACCGCGAGTCTTTTGGGTTCTTTAGCCTGAGACAAATGTTTGAATAGTGCACAATAATAAAAATGCGAGATGCATATTAAAAAAACAGTGCCTTCACAACGAACTTAATCCAGAAGCGGTTTCAATTCCTAAATATCCCTTATTAACTTAGGGTCAAATTTTAGGCAATCAAACCAAAAAATATAAAATCATGAGCAAAGTAACCGTTGTTGGGGCAGGAAACGTAGGTGCCACCTGTGCAGATGTATTGGCATACCGCGAGGTAGCTGAAGAAATCGTATTAGTGGATATCAAAGAGGGTATTGCAGAAGGTAAGGCACTTGACATTTGGCAAAAAGCGCCCATCAACCAATATGATAGCCGTACCGTTGGCAGCACGAATGATTACAGCAAAACCGCAAATTCAGATGTGGTAGTCATCACCTCAGGACTTCCAAGAAAACCAGGGATGACCCGCGATGATTTGATCGAAACCAATGCCGGAATCGTTAAGTCTGTGACTGAAAATGTAGCGAAATATTCTCCTAATGCAATCATCATCGTAGTTTCCAATCCTTTGGATGTGATGACTTACCAAGCACATTTAACTTCTGGATTTTCAAGAAATAAAGTGATGGGTATGGCTGGAATTTTGGATACGGCCCGCTACCGTGCCTTCCTGGCCGAAGAATTAAATGTTTCTGGAAAAGAAATTCAGGCAATCTTAATGGGAGGCCATGGGGACACCATGGTTCCACTTCCACGCTATACCACTGTGGCAGGGATTCCAGTCACTGAACTAGTTGCAAAAGATAAGCTAGATGCCATCATCGAGCGTACCAAATTTGGAGGTGGTGAGCTGGTAAAGCTAATGGGTACCTCTGCCTGGTATGCGCCCGGAGCCGCTGCTGCCCAAATGGTAGAAGCCATCTTGAAAAACCAAAGAAGGGTATTTCCAGTATGCATCAAGCTGGACGGTGAATATGGCATTGATGACTGCTACCTTGGCGTACCTGTCATCCTTGGCAAAAACGGCATCGAAAAAGTAATCGAACTGGATCTGAATACAGAAGAAAAGCAATTGCTAGAAACCTCCAGAGGTCACGTAAAAGAAGTGATGCAAGTTTTGGATCGCTTGAGCAACTAATCTGGTCCTTGCCGGACCAATGGCCTAAGACACTTTCCACTGCGTAAAGTTTCTTAGGTCTTTTTTTACTCCATTTACTTCTACTCGATACTGCAACTTGAAAATCTGGAAAAGTTTGTTGGTTATTCTAGTGCTATCCCTCGTTAGCTGGGGAGGCTATGAAGTATACCAACGATTTATTCAGTCCAGAACCATCAACAGCCTTGAACTGATTTCTAGTGATGCCGTTTTCTTATTCGAAACTCAACAGGCGGATTATGCCTGGCAGGAGCTTCGAAACCAACCCATCTGGACTGTACTCTCGCGATTTCCAGCTTTTCAATCCTTATCCAGACAATTAAACTCCTTAGATAGCCTAGTAGGCGAAGCGGGTTTTGTTACCAAAACCCTCCGAAACAAACAGGTTACTGTAAGCTATCATGCGGTAGGAACAGACAAATTTAGTCTGTTGTATACCCTGAATTTCAATTCCAATTCCCCTTCAGAACTCCTGGATAAACTGAAATTCAAGGCGCCAAGGAATACTCGATTTCAAACACGGAAATACAGTGAACAAGAGATATATGATGTGTTGGACGCAAACAATAGCATCCAATGGAGTATTACTGTCCTCAATAATGTGCTGCTTATTTCATCCTCCTCATTTGTAATTGAAGAGGCAATTCGGTTTTACCTCAGTGAGGACGCAAACCCAATTTCCACGAAGCTAGGAGATAATTTGCCAAATGCAGAGGGCTTGGGCAGGCTAATTCTTTCTTCAAAAGGACTGGCCAAACTAGTAAGTGGAGTCAGTGCAGACAAAACCTCGGCAGCACTTCAAGAGTTGCAGACCACCGATTTCTTACTTGCGTTGACTTTAAAGTTTGAAGAAAAGCAACTCGTTTTTAAGGGCCCAATCCAAGGACTGCCTAAAGTAGATTTTTTGCCTTCCGTCCAAGCTGAACTTGCCAGGTTTGAAAACTTAATTTCCACACGTACTCTGTCCATCACTCAAGTCAACTTGAAGGATAGTTATGAAACACAAAAACTTCAAAACAGCTCCTTTGTTCCCAAATCTACTGTCAGCGGGGAGATTCAAACTCGATTAATCGATCGCGGATTTTTAGATTATCTGAGTGGAGAACAGTATTTTTTAGAAATGGAGCCCCTTACTTTGGCTCAAAAAGATATTGCCCTTTTGGTGAAGTCGAAGAATCCAGACCAAGCCTGGAAAATCCTCAAGGAGTACCGAGATACCACAGATTTTTATCCTTCGGAGCTGTATTTAGAAAAGGAGATCTTGTTTTTTCCTGAAGAAAATTTCCCTGCACACCTTTTCAATGGGAGGTTTTTAGGATTTGAACAAACATTCATCAGTCAAGTGGATCAAGTATTGCTGATGAGCAACTCTGCCAATGGCATGAGAAGCCTATTGGATGATTATGCACAAGGAAATACTTGGGCAAAAAGCCCTAAAGAAACTAAAAACCGAGTGTCCCCCGCTGCCGGCTACAGCAAAACATTCCTCCTTCAAAAAATCTGGCCAAGTTGGGTTCAATCCACCAACCCTAGCTGGAGTACTTTTATCCAGAAATATGAAACTGAGTTAAAGGCCTTCACCAACTTAGGATTACGTGTCCACCAAAGTTCAAGAGGCCCAGAAGCAACACTCATCTTAGGATATACTGCTGAAGGGTCCGCAATGGGAAAAGAAAATAAATCTTTTGAGTTGGCCTCAGGAAAAGAAGTCGCTCTTCCTGAAAATTTAATTTATGGCCCAAAAGCGATCAAAAATTTCAACGACAATACCGAGGATCTGGTGGTTCAAGACCAAAACCACATTCTATATGTCATCAACTCTGCAGGGGAACAAGTATACAGCCAAGCGGTGGCTGGCCCCATCCTGTCCGAGGCCTTCCAGGTCGATTATTTTAAGAATGGAAAATTACAATTACTTGTAGCTACAGCAGATCGAATTTATGGTATTGACCGCCTAGGAGATCCTTTACCAGGATTTCCACTGTCCCTACCGGGAGAAAAAATAAGTCAGTTTAGCCTACTCGATTACGACAATTCCAAAGAGTACCGGTACTTCATTTCTACCGAAAATGGAAACTTATGGCTTTTGGATAAATTAGGAAAATCGCTAGAGGGATGGAGTCCATTAAAACTTGGGGAAAAAACCATCGGTGCACCATTCCATGCCCGAGTGCCTGGCAAAGGAGATTTTATGGTGGCGCTAGGAAAGTCAGGGAAGTTATATTTATTCAGTCGAAGAGGGGAACCACAGGTAGGTTTTCCAATTAGTCTCCCAGCGAATATTGCGAGTCCGCTCCTCCTGAACAAAACCCCTAGTCCATCCTTGCAATCCGTCACCTTGGGTGGGGAAATTCTTGATATTTCCTTTTCTGGTGAAATCATCAAGAAAACCCAAGCACAAAAATCGAACCGAGACGATAAATTCCGCAGCCTAAGTGACCAAAAAGGCAATTCTTCCCTTCTTGTCTTGGAACAATTCAACAAAATTCAGCTTTTTGATAGTCAACAGCGCCTACTGATGACTCTCCCCTTGGCGGGAAGTAAGGCCTGGCTAGGATATTTTGATTTTGGATTGTCACAGAAAATTATTGCTGTGACCGATCTAGAGCAGGGCTTGGGGTATCTATATGACTTAGAAGGTAATCTGCTGATCAGCTCCCCGCTTCAAAGCAATGGTGAAATCCAATTGAGCCACCTGCCTAGTCAAGGGCAATACCTAATTCGTACACGCTACGGAAAAACGCTGTTGGAATACCTAATCCCAGACTAGCGAGCCTCTTTTTTAAGAAGGCATGTTTATTTTGAGTAAGAATAGATTAATCCTTTACCTCAAAAAATGTGCGACGGATACTTAGCTTCCCAGCTACATTCACCTGCTCCCAATACACGAAAGTTCCTGCCAGATTGGGGAGATTGGTCCTCACTTCCTTCCCGATTGTTTGCCAATACAGCACCGTTCGCCAATCTGGAATTCGTGAGGTAGTAGAAGGTTGGACATATTGGTCTTTTTCGAAGATAATCGAGGGCTGAATCCCTGGATAGTCAAAAAATCGAGCCGCAGGAGCAAGTGGAAACAAACCGAAATTATTTGAGTAACTCGAAAAACTAAGTACGCCTGGATAGGCGCGGTCATTCAGGTAAAACTCACGGTTGAGCACATCTAGTTGCTGGAGAAATTTTGGATTAAAGGACGCCAAAAGATCCGAATCAAATACGGGCATTGCATCTACTAAAATCAATGGATTGGAGTCAAACACACTTTCACCCGCTTCATCCAGCAGTCGGAATGATTTTTTCTTGTCTTTTAGACGAACCGCTACGCTAGGGACATATTCCTTTAATACCGTTTCAACCGTTTCAAACCGGGTATATTCGTCTAAGTTGAAGCTATAATCTGCAACAAAGCCAGTGACCACTTCCAAAGAGTCTTGGTTGGACACTTCCAAATACTCCTGCTGTACCACAGCTGCTTTAAGGAGAGGCTGGAGATAGGCAAGATCCTCCTGTGCTAAGGATAGTTCAGGAAAATTAAAATTCGACCGGAAGGTCGTTTTGATCAAGGGGGAAACCATTTCCAAGCCCGGCATCTCCTCCCCATTTTCAAGCTGCAAGATCAAACGATCCCAATGACGCAATCCTCCCGCATCAAAGACAATCATACCCCGCTCGTCCACATGATCTGTGAACAGGGCACTTTTTGCTCCATGAAGCGAAAGAAAATAGGTTAAAGCGGTATCCAGGGAAGTAACTTTCGCCTGAACCAGATGTCCAAAAAGTTCAGGCAGTAAAGGCTGGGGGGCTAAACTTTCATACACCTCCTCAGCAGGCCATTGTTTTTGCTCTTCTAGTAAGAATGGGTTAGCAATGGAAATTCCAGATGCCAAGACCCGTCCTTCAGCAGTACTCGAAGACCCAAAATTTACAGCAGCACCTTTCGCGTAGGTTTTAGAGGCTGGCAGATTTTGGCGATTGGAGGAATTGGCCTCCTTTGGCGGAATTTTTGGATTGATGATCGTCACCAGCTGCTGCGCAACTCCTTGGTTCCAATCTAAATACGGGCTGATGCGGGTATAAACACGCAGCAGGTACTGATCCGAAGGAATTTTATCTGAAACTGGAATAAAGTTCAAAGCAACACCAGCCTGAAGCGGCACTTTGACATGGGTGATTGAGTTGGAATTCCGATCAACCAATTCTGCGTAGAGCACCTGTGAAGAGGTGGCTTGATCTCCCAAACTCACTTGGGCTTCAAACCAGATTTTCTCGCCTGAAAAATACAGCGTCTTCGGCGTATGGAAAAAAACTTGCTCCTTTCGGTTAGTTGCCGATTGTCCCATGCTTGTACCTACAAGCCCAAAAACACCCATAAGTACGCAAATGAGGGCTTTAAGGCTGTTTATTGATTTTAAGGATATCTTTAGTGTTTGCATGACATTAGTCTATCCAAAACGAGGGTTTAAGTTTGGATGCATATAGGCTACAATCGGTACATTTTCTCGAGGATGGATAATAGCCAATTATAGTAGTTCCCTCCATCAACGGTCTTGTGGGTACCACTGCTCCATTGCCAAAGATCTTTTGGTAATCTATGGCCAAAATAGCTTCTTCTCCGATTACACAATCATTAAACTTTGGATCTAGGTAATTCCAAGGACTTACCTGCACTTGATTAATATAAATCCGCTTCTGACGTATCACCCCTAAGCTGACCTGCCCAATAACTGGGTTTTTGGCTGCGTCCAAACTCTTAATATTCCCACCAATCAAGGAAGGGAGTGGACTAAAGATCGAGCCGATATCCTCTGTGTTTTTCTTTAAAATTTCCCAGAAAGGAACATCCTTTGAAGCAAGTCCTTTTTGCGAAACAAGAATGCTGTAGCGTTCCATAATCCGCTCATTACCAGTAGGAATTTCGGTGATGGTTTTTTGGAAAACTACCTGATCCTTAAATCGAGAGCTTGTTTCCAAAAGTATCCCAGGACTAGGCTCGGTCTTGAAGCAAAGTGAGGTTTGTTCTGCATCCTTGCGATCCCGTACATTTTTAAGTTCGGGAACATAGATGTAGGCCGTGCGTATTCTAGGTCGGTAAATCCAGGTTTCTTCAAAGGTCCACAGAAAATCATCTGCATTGGCATTGCCTTGGGTAGATACAAATACCTCTACCCCTTCCTCATCCCGCTTAAATCCTGCATCAATAATTTCTGGAGTCACAATTGGCTGAAGACCTTCGGAAACATACCTTTCTCCAGAACTAAGCTCTATTTCAAGCACATAACTTTGCTTTTCATCGATGTTTTTTTCGAAAACATAGGCCCCTAAACCCGTTTCTTGTAGTGGGAAAATTTGTCCTCCAGCACTTTTAAGTACTACTTTGGCACGGACCTCTGGAACAAATGACGACTTCGCACCTAACGGTGCAGTTCTACTTAGTTTTAGCTCGCTTTTTAAACCCTCTGTGTCCAAATAGCCTTCTACCACCAGTACCCTCAATTCTGTAGCAGGCACTTCTGGTTCGTAAGGAGTCCTACACCCAAGAAGAGTTACGAAAAGGATAAAAACTAAACCTATGGCTTTACGCATCAAAATCTAAAGTTATAGGTGATAAATGGAATTGGCTCCGCGAAAATGGCAAGCTGGTAGCCTTTCAATTTGCCTCCCTCCGGAACAAAATAGATCGAATAAGCATTGTCCCTACCAAATAGGTTGTAGACCCCAAAGGACCAAGACGCATGTGCCAGTTTGGCGACTTTGTGATTTCCCTCTACATTAACAGAAAGGTCCATACGGAAATAGTCAGGGACTCTAAAGGAGTTACGGTCAGAGAAATAAACTCGCTCCGAACCCCCATAATTAAACTTAGCAATCGGTAGGGTGACAGGTCTACCTGTACTGTATTTCCCTGCCAAGGTTACATTGACCCGCTTACTTAGCTCTAAATTCCCTACGAAATTGGCATTATGAGGCTGATCAAAATTGCTAGGATACCATTCAGATCGGTTGATCTGCTCTTTTTGCTCCGAAGGATCTGTCTGCATAAGTGAACGGCTATAGGTATAGGCAAGGGATCCATTAAGCTTTCCCGTTGATTTTTTGAGGTATAGCTCCATGCCGTACGCCTTCCCCTGAGTGACTAGCACCTCTTGCTCAATCCGGTCATTCAATACGATGCTTGCACCAGATCGGTAGTCCAGCAAGTTCTGCATAGATCGATAATACAACTCAGCCGAAAACTCAAAAGCACCTTGGTTCATATTTTTAAAGTAACCTAAGGCATATTGAATTCCCTGCTGCGGCTTCAAGAAGGAATCACTCAGCTTCCAAGTGTCTGTTGGGGTAATCACGGATGAATTGCTGAGCAAGTGAATATTTTGCCGCATCGAGTTGACCCCTGCCTTTAAGGAAGATTGGTTGGACAGGGCATAGCGTGCTGAAAAGCGAAATTCAGGACCATGATAGGTTTGAACAGGGTCTCCGGACTGAAAGCGAGCTTCACCAGTTATGTTTTCGTTCAAATACGGTTCACCTTCCGCATAGGTAGGAATGGTTTGTGGCCCCAGAAAGGTGTAGAAATTGTATCGTAATCCACCACTTAGGGCCCATTGTTCGTTGATTTCAAACTCATCCCCAAAGTAAAGCGACCAATCCATAGCCGATTCGGGAGCAACTTGATCAGGGATCACACCGCTCTCCTGTCCAAAAGGCAAAATTTCGCCAGGGTTGAGCTGGTAACGGATACCGTGTACCCCATAGCTGAGCAGGTGTCGATCCCCTTTTTCCTGACGGAACTGCGCTTTCACAAACTGCTGCTGGATATCGAAGCGGTATTGGTAGGCGTTCAGTGGATTGTCTTCGCCTTCTACCTCAAAATCATAGGCATCCTGACCTACTGAGAAAGTGGCCTCAAGCGCATCGTTGAAGTAATGTGTCCAGGAGAGGGCATAATTCTGATTGGAGTAACTGTAGGCCGTATCTGGATCAAATCGGAAGGAATCCTTGCTGAAATAACCAGATAGCCGAAGTTTGTCCTTTGCACCCAACTCATGCTCCACCGTGCCATTGAAGTCCGAAAAAGCAGCTCTGCTTGCTCCTAAATCAATTTTCTCTGATAAAAAATCAAGAAGCCAATCCGAATAGGTAAGCCGAGAGCCCAAGATAAAGGTTGTTTTTTCACCGATAGGCCCTTCTAAACTTAGCCTACTGGTCATTGGGCCAATTCCTCCTGAGCCTCCAATTTTATCCGATCTCCCTTTTTTGGGTGTGACTTGCAATACTGAAGATAGCCTGCCCCCATAGCTGGCGGGAATTCCTGACTTATATAGCTCCACACCTTGGACCATATCCGAATTGATGGCAGAGAAAAACCCAAATAAGTGCGATGGATTGAAGAGTGTATTTTGATCCATCAAAATCAAATTCTGATCGGCTGCTCCACCTCTAACATTAAAACCTACGCTCGCTTCACCTGCGGTATTTACACCCGGCATGGTCATAAGTCCTTTAATGATGTCCACTTCTCCCATGACGGCAGGAAGTCTTCTCATTTCTTGTACCGTGAGGGACTGCACGCCCATTTCAGGCCTTGCTACCTGAGACAAGGCCCCTGAGCGAACAACAACCTCATTTAGTGAGAAAATCCCCTCCCCAATACTAAGTTCAAGGGTTGCATCTCCCTGAATATCCAGTAGTCGCTGCTCTGTATAGCCACCAATATTTTGAATAAATAAGGTTTTATTTCCCTTTGGAACAAGCAGTTCAAATTCCCCAGACTTGTTGGTCACTGCTTGGCGCATGGCCTCTTTTTCAAATACAATCGCTCCCTCAATCGGGAGATTGTTCTCCAAACTAATCACCTTCCCCTGAAGCTTTGCCTCCGTTCCGGGACCTGGAAATCCAATGATGTAGCGCCGATTTCGAACAAATTCATCCTGCATGGCGGCACTGGAAAGAGAAGCCTTAGAAGGGGCTAAAAAATAGTTAGGTAGGAATTCTACTGCTTTCTTTTCCCCTATAAAGATGAAAACTTCCTGTTCTTTAGAAATGGAGTAGGTAAACCCTGTTTTTAAAAAAAGGACGCCCAATACATCTTCCAACTTGTCCCCGTTGGCTTGGAGGCTGACCGTCAAGTTGGCCAACTCCTCTTTTTTGAATATAAAGCGGTAAGGAGTATCCTTTTCAACTAGTTCGGCAAAACGTTCAAAGGAAACCCCAGCAAATAGCCCTGTTATCTTTGGCTCTTCCTGCTGCGCAAAAGCCGACCCACAACCCAACGCGAGTAAAAAAATAATGCTAACGAAATAAAAAAACGTACGCATCAGTTTGATTTAGAATAGGTCACTAGGAATTGCAAATAGGCCTCAGGAGCTTTATTGAATTGCAAACCTTTACCCTTTAACTCTTTTTTCAGCTCTTTGATATTCAGCTGTAAGGCAGAAATGGCTTGTGATGATTTTTTTACAGGGAAAAAGGCTCCATCCTTCCAAAGGAAATAGTCCTTTTTTTCCACATACTCAGAACTGTAACGTGATATATCACGTAAAGCCCTCGTCATTTTGTAGCGTTTAGCCAAGGCAATCGCTTTTCCTTGACCCAGTATCTGGTAAATCCCATTCCCATGGTGAAGAAATGATTCATTCCCAGGAAAAAACCGAAAGAGCTTCCCATCACTCCACTCAAATTCATCAATTTTTTCAGGTTTAATCAATATCTTTTGATTGAAAATGGGATGAAAAGTAACCAGCTGGTCTCGGAAAATATCGTAGATTAATGGAACCTGCGGATAAGTGATTCCATTAATGCGTAAGGTTCCTGCTTCAAATTGCCGAGTAACGAAATAGGGGTCTCCCTTTATGAGTAAGGACGGAGCCGCATACTGTCCCCCAGTGATCAATTCTTGAAAATAAGGAATCTCTTCTTGGTAGGAGGATAGGAATGGCAAATCCCGCCCTGCCACTTGAGAAACTGCCTCTTGGTTAAAAAGTACCAAAGCATAGGCCACTAGAATTAGTATATTACGCATGGTCAAAATTAGGATTGAAATTTAGTATAAATTTTATTTATTCACAACATGTTTAATAGGTACCCTGGCCATTTAAACGGAAAAAAATCCAATGACAAGCAGAAGAACACTCCTCAAAACTTTAGCACTTACTCCATTGGTAGGGGCATTTGCTTATTCTAGCGAAGCAAAAACCAATAAAGTACCCGCTAGCGAATTTATTTTTTCGCTAAATACGAGCACCATTCGGGGTCAAAAATTATCCCTTCCTCAGATGATCGAGCTGGCTGCTAGGGTAGGATACCAGGGGCTGGAGCCCTGGATGATGGAAATTGAAGGGTATTTACAGTCTGGAAAAAGCATTGCTTCCTTGAAAAAATTGGCAAGTGATGCAGGAATTACCCTTGTAGATTGTATTGGCTTTCCCACCTGGATGGCCCAAGATGAAGAAAAAAGCAAGGCCGGATTTATACAGATGGAGAAAGAAATGGGCCTACTTGCCGAGCTAGGATGTACTCGAGTGGCTGCTCCAGCTATAGGAGCAGATGCTCCGCTAGACTTGCTACGAGCAGGTGAGCGGTACAAGCAACTTTTGGATCTAGGACGGAAAACAGGTGTCATGCCCCAACTGGAATTCTGGGGAGCTTATCCTGCCTTTTTTCACCTCAGCCAGGCTTTAGCCGTAGCCGCAGCTGCTGATGATCCAGATGCAAAGATTCTAGCTGATGTGTATCATTTGTTCAGAGGAGGATCGGGTTTTGACGGGTTGAAATTGGTCGATGGGAATGCCATCTCTATTTTTCACCTCAACGACTTTTCAGGCACTATTCCGAGAACAGCTCAACAAGATAAGGATCGGGTATTTCCTGGGGATGGAGCTGCACCGCTACAAGAGCTTGCCACTACCTTGCGCGCCAAAGGAGGTCAAATCATTCTTTCCCTGGAACTATTCAACCCAGAATATTACGCCATGGATGCAGGTTTTGTAGCCAAAACAGGCTTGGAAAAGATGAAGCAGTTTTTTTAGAATTAGCTGGGGTTAAACTCCTAGAACGCCGCAACGGGTGGGCCATCAAAATCTCCAGCAAGGATGATTTTGCTTGTATTAGAGTACAAATCCAACCCGTATCAGATAGGGCTCGCTGTAGTAGGCCTGCCGATTGGAATGACGAAGGTTGTACAAAAAAGTAAAATTGGCTCCCCCGCGAGCCCCAAACGGAGTAAAGTAGCCCGCTCCGATAAAAAACGCCTCTGTCCAGGTACGCTGAAATTTATCCTGCGCATAGTTGTAGGCATTCCAGTTGATCGATTCCAATTCGGAGTAGGCAAAAATATTTGGAAGTAAGTTGTAGCGCGCAAAGGCTCTCCCTCCAAAAGAGGAGCCAGCTGCCCCTTGAAAGCGGTTGTCTTCGTAATATTGATAGGTGGCGCCTAGTCCTGTAGAAAATTTGGGACTCAGCATCACCCCTGCTAATGGAGAAAGATCAATTAAAGTAACCGTTCCTAGTTGAAGTCCGAGGCTTCCTCCGAAGTAACTCCTGTCCTTGAATGAAAATTTGGCCTCAGGATCAATCTCCCGTTGTGCATAGGACGGTAGTTGAAATCCAAAAAATACAGTAAAAAAAAAGACTAAAAATTTATTTCTCAACCACCACATACAGATCTTCTGTTGGCTTCTTCATGAGGTATTTCTCTCGGGCAAATTTTTCCAACAATTCTGGGTTGCTAAATAGGGCCGTACGTTCTTGCTGGATTTGGACTTTTTTCTGTTTGTAGTATTCTTTTTGATCCTCCAAGTCCCAAAGCTGTTTGGTGAGTCTCCACTGCGCAGGAAGACTATTCGAATCAATAAAGATCATCCAAAGTAAAAAAGACAAGGTCGCCAACACGTAAAAGTTACTGCTGTATTTGAGGACTTTTTTCATAATGCTGAGTTCGAATACCTAAGGTACAAAAATCATGCAAAAAAAAGACAGTCCCAGAAATCCAGGACTGTCGATTTAAACTAGAATAGGAAAATTATTTCAACCTTCCTTTAAAAACTGCTGAATCTCCCAGTTGCTCTTCGATACGAAGAAGCTGGTTGTATTTGGCCATTCGGTCCGAACGAGAAGCAGAACCAGTTTTGATTTGTCCGCAATTGACTGCTACGGCAAGGTCAGCAATGGTTGAATCTTCAGTTTCTCCTGACCGGTGAGACATCACGGCTGTAAATCCAGCCTTGTGTGCCATGCTAATTGCATTTAAAGTTTCAGTAAGCGTGCCAATCTGATTTACTTTAACCAAAATTGAGTTGGCGGATTTTTCTTCAATTCCTCGCTTGAGAAAGTTCACATTGGTGACAAACAAGTCATCCCCTACCAACTGGATTTTTGAACCAATTTTAGCGGTAAGCATGGCCCAACCTGTCCAATCTTCCTCTGCGCAACCATCTTCAATGGAGTCGATCGGGTATTTTTCTGTTAGCTCTGCTAGGTAAGCCACCTGCTCTTCTCTGGAGCGAACTTTCCCGTTAGGGCCTTCGAATTTCGAGTAGTCGTACTTCCCATCTTTATAGAATTCTGAGGAAGCGCAATCCAAGGCAATGGTCACATCGTCTCCTGGGCGGTAGCCAGCCTTACTGATCGCATCAAGGATACAAGCAAGTGCTTCTTCCGTACCTCCTGAGAAATTCGGTGCAAATCCACCTTCATCTCCTACTGCAGTACTCAAATGCTTGTCATGAAGGATTTTTTTCAAGTTATGGAAGATCTCAGCACCCCAACGGATCGCCTCAGAGAAGCTTGTAGCTCCAATTGGGCGCACCATAAATTCCTGGAAGGCAATGGGAGCATCCGAGTGAGAGCCTCCATTGATAATGTTAAGCATCGGAACAGGGAGGGTATTCGCATTTACACCTCCGATATAGCGGTAAAGCGGCTGTCCAGATTCCATGGCTGCAGCTTTGGCTACAGCGAGCGAAACGCCCAAGATGGCATTGGCGCCCAATTTGCTTTTGTTGGATGTGCCGTCCAAATCAATCATGATCTGGTCGATGGTGTTTTGCTCAAAGATATCCATGCCTACCAGCTCTGGCGCAATGACATCATTCACATTGGAAACAGCCTTCAAAACACCCTTTCCAAGGTATTTACTTTTATCTCCATCGCGGAGTTCTACTGCTTCATTTATTCCAGTGGAGGCACCGCTAGGTACCGCAGCTCTTCCAAAAGCCCCATTTTCAGTCACTACATCTACCTCTACGGTTGGATTTCCTCGTGAATCAAGGATTTGTCTTGCATGAATGGATTGAATCAACGTCATCGTGTTTACAGGTTTGTTAGAATTAGTTTTTAGTAATTAAAGTTATAAAGTCATCAAAAAGATATCGGGAATCGTGTGGTCCTGGCGAGGATTCCGGGTGAAATTGTACCGAAAAAGCAGGCCTATTTTTCAGCTTGATGCCAGCAACTGTATTGTCATTCAAGTGAACATGCGTGATTTCCACTTCTGCATTGCGCTCCGCTTCTTCGCGCACCACATTAAATCCATGGTTTTGGGAAGTGATTTCACTTTTCCCAGTTGTTAGGTTTTTAATGGGATGGTTAAGCCCTCGGTGACCATGGTGCATCTTGTAGGTAGATACTCCAACAGCTGCTGCTAGGAGCTGGTGTCCCAAACAGATTCCAAAGACAGGTTTGCCAGTTGCCAGAACTTCCTTAACTGTATCCACGGCATAGTCCATGACGGCGGGGTCACCTGGTCCATTGGATAGAAAATAGCCTTGAGGACTCCATGCTTCCATTTCTGCTAGGGTAGTCTTGGCGGGATAAACTTTGCAATACACCCCACGCGACGCCAGATTTCTCAAAATATTTGTCTTAATTCCAAAATCAAGGCAGGCTACTTTAATTGCTGCTGCTGGATCTCCAAAAAAGAAGGGAGTTTGTGTACATACTTTGGAGGATAATTCTAGCCCGTTCATGTCTGGCACTTGCACAAGCTTTCGCTTTAAGCCTTCCAGATCTCCTTCAAACTCCGAGCTGATAATGGCATTCATCGCTCCTGCATCTCGCAGATGACGTACCAGCTTACGGGTATCAATATCGGCAATGCCTGTAATTCCTGCCGCAACTAAATAATCTTGGAGAGATCCAGATGCATCCAAGCGGGAAAAAACTTCGGAGAAACTATTCACTACAATCCCAGCTACGCAAGGTGCTGCGGACTCAACTTCTTCGGGGTGAACGCCATAGTTACCAATATGTGAGGTGGTGGTAATTACGATTTGGCCAGTGTAAGAAGGGTCAGTATAAATCTCCTGATAACCGGTCATTCCTGTGTTAAAGCAGATCTCACCGCCATTTGTACCGGGAGCGCCGATGAGTGTCCCAGAGAAGACAGTTCCATCTGCAAGAAGAAGGGTGGCTTTTTGTGTATTCATTTGCTTGAAAGTTGCCCAAAGTTAATAAAACTTGGGGAGGGTGAGATGGGGCAAGGGAATAAAAAAAAGGATTGAACGACGTCCAATCCTTTTAAATGTGAAATTGCTTTCAATTTATTTTTCTTCGCTTTCTTCGGAAGCCTCAGGAGCTGAAGTATCTTCAGCTGCAGATTCTTCTGCAATAGGAGCTTCAGTTTCTACAACTGCTTCAACTACAGGAGCTGCTTCAACTGCTTCAACTAAAGGAGCTTCTTCAACCGCCTCTACAATCGGAGTTTCTTCAACTGCTTCAACTACAGGAACTTCTTCTACCGCTTCAATAACTGGAGCTTCTTCTACCGCCTCAACGACAGGGGCTACATCCTTTTCTACTACAGGTGCAGTTACTGCCACAGGAGCTGCAGTTACCTCACCAGCAGGTCTTCTAGATCTTCTTGTGGTCTTCTTTGCTGGAGCAGCATCCTTCAACATCAACTCGTTGAAATCAACTAGTTCAATGATGCACATTTCGGCATTATCACCCAATCGGAACCCGGTTTTGATAATTCGGGTATACCCTCCTGGACGAGTACCTACTTTCTCGATTACCTCACCAAAAAGGGATTTGATCGCCTCTTTGCTCTTTAGGTAGGAGAAAGCAATTCTTCTGCTGTGTGTAGAATCTTCTTTAGCTCTGGTTACCAGAGGCTCAACAAACTTCTTTAATTCTTTCGCTTTGGCAAGCGTAGTAGATATACGCTTGTGAAGAAGTAGGGAAGCTCCCATATTGGAAAGCATCGCCTTTCTGTGGGAAGCAGTCCTACCAAGGTGGTTAAATTTCTTACCGTGTCTCATCGTTAATTATTCTTCATCAAGTTTGTACTTAGAAATGTCCATCCCGAAGATTAGACCTTTCTCTTGGATCAATTGCTCAAGTTCGGCCAAAGATTTTTTACCGAAGTTTCTGAATTTCATCATATCTGAAATTTCAAGTCGCGCAAGATCTCCGAGAGTTCTCACATCAGCAGCTTTCAAGCAATTAAAGGCACGAACAGAAAGGTCGAGATCCCCTAAAGAGGTTTTGAGAAGCTTACGCATGTGAAGGAATTCCTCATCGATAGGCTCTGGCTCGGCGATTCCTGTGGAATCAAGAACCATGGTTTGATCAGAGAAGAGCATAAAGTGTTGGATAAGAATCTTTGCAGATTCCTGAAGCGCTTTCTCTGGGTGAATTGATCCATCCGTGTGCACTTCAAGGATCAATTTTTCAAAGTCTGTCTTCTGCTCCACTCGGGTATTTTCAACGCTATACTTTACATTTTTAATTGGTGTAAAGATGGCATCTATGGCGATTTGTCCAAAAACCTGATCTTTAGGTTTGGATTCATCAGCAGGTAAATATCCTCTTCCTTTTTCAATGGTGATTTCAATCTCGAAATTTTTGGCTTGGTCGATATGACAAATAACCAATTCAGGATTCAAGACTTCAAAGGAAGAAGTGAACTTAGCTATATCCCCTGCTGTGAAAACAGACTGATTTTTTATTTCAACAGAAATTTTTCCGTCAAATGCATCGTGCAATTTCTTGAAGCGAACCTGCTTTAAATTCAAAATGATATCTGTCACATCTTCTACTACACCTTCTACGGTAGAGAATTCATGAACCACTCCTGGAAGCTTGATGGAAGTGATGGCGTATCCCTCCAAAGAAGAAAGTAAAATTCTTCTTAGGGCGTTACCTATCGTAACTCCATAGCCTTTTTCAAGCGGTTTGAATGTGAATAAGCCATGAAAATCATCGGCTTTTTCCATTACCACTTTTTCGGGCATTTGAAATGCTAGTATGGACATATATTACTTTCTGTTTTAGCTGAAAATAGTGAAATATTACTTAGAGTAAAGTTCGACGATGAGCTGGACTTTGATATTCTCAGGAATATCATCTCTACCAGGAACAGTCACGAACTTACCTGACATAGAGGCATTGTCCCATTCTAACCAGGAGTACCTAGATGTTGCTCTACCTGCCAAACTGTTGGTAATCGCTTCAAGAGACTTAGAACGCTCTCTTACCGAAACCACATCACCTGGCTTAAGTGTATAAGAAGGAATGTTTACCAATTCACCGTTAACCAAGATGTGCTTGTGTGACACGAGCTGTCTTGCTCCACGACGGGTTGGAGAAATTCCCAAACGGTATACGGTGTTATCCAAACGAGCTTCTAGAAGCTGAAGGAGGTTTTCACCAGTAATACCTGATTTTCTAGAAGCTATGTCAAACATCTTAGCGAACTGTCTTTCCAACACTCCGTAGATGTATTTTGCTTTTTGCTTCTCTGATAGCTGAACAGCATATTCTGACTGCTTCTTTCTTCTACCACGACCATGCATACCTGGAGGGTAGTTTTTCTTTTGAAGTGCCTTGCTATGCCCTTCGATCGCTTCTCCAAATCTTCTGGAGATTTTTGCTTTAGGACCTGTATATCTTGCCATGCTATTGCTTTTTTAAAGTTAAACTCTTCTACGCTTAGGTGGACGACAACCGTTGTGCGGCATAGGAGTTACGTCGATGATCGTCGTAACATCTAGACCTATATTCTGCAAGGTTCTGATCGCTGATTCACGACCTGCGCCTGGACCTTTTACGAACACTTCGATTTTTCTCAAACCGAGTTCGTATGCTACCTGACCACAATTCTGTGCAGCCATCTGTGCAGCGTAAGGAGTATTCTTCTTTGATCCTCTGAAACCCATTTTACCGGCCGAAGCCCATGAGATCACTTGACCTGAGATATTGGTGATAGAGATGATGATATTGTTGAAGGACGCCTTAATGTGCGCTTGCCCTACAGCTTCTACCTTAACTACTCTTTTCTTACCCTTTGCTTTATCGTTTCTTTTCTGAGCCATAATCTAAATCAGATTTTATTTAGTTGCCTTCTTTTTGTTAGCAACAGTTTTACGCTTTCCTTTTCTGGTTCTGGCATTGTTTTTAGTGCCCTGTCCACGAACTGGAAGCCCTTTTCTGTGTCTCAAACCTCTATAACATCCGATATCCATCAGACGCTTGATGTTCAATTGAACCTCCGACTTCAACGCACCTTCAGTTCTGAATTCTTCAGCAATGATGGTACGGATGGCGGTGGATTCCTCGTCGTTCCACTCTCCGGCTTTTTTATCTAAAGAGATACCGGCCTTGCTTAGGATAGCTTTGGCTGAACTTCTTCCTATTCCGAAGATGTAAGTAAGTCCAATTTCGCCGCGCTTATTGTCTGGTATGTCTACACCTGCAATTCTAGCCATGATTAACCTTGTCTTTGTTTATACTTAGGATTTTTCTTGTTGATGACATAAAGTTTTCCCTTTCTTCTGATCAACTTACAGTCAACACTTCTTTTTTTAATAGATGTCTTTACTTTCATATGCTTGTTGTTTTACATTCCGGCTATATGGAATCTCGCTGAAAAAGAATTAATTCCCGGAGGTAAAGTCTTCTTGCTCGATTTCATGTCAGTCTATTTATATCGATACACTATTCTGCCTTTGGATAAATCATAGGGAGATAACTCTAACTTAACCTTATCTCCAGGAAGGATTTTGATGTAATTCATCCTCATCTTTCCGGAAATATGAGCAATTAACTGATGTCCATTTTCAAGTTCTACTTTGAACATCGCGTTAGACAAAGCCTCCACAATGGTGCCGTCCTGCTCGATTGATGTTTGTTTGGCCATATTAGAATTTAAAGTTCTCTTCTATGTACTTATGCGTAGTTAACACTTCTGTTCTATCTTCAAATATCGCAACCGTATGCTCATAATGTGCGGATGGCTTCCGGTCCGCAGTTCGGATCGTCCAACCATCTTTCTCCTGGACAATATTTCGTGTACCAAGATTAATCATGGGCTCAATTGCAATCACCATTCCTTGTTTCAACAAGGGGCCACTGCCTTTCTTGCCATAATTAGGAACCTCAGGAGCTTCATGTAGCTTCCGGCCCAATCCATGTCCGACTAACTCTCGAACGACGGTATAGCCTTTGGCTTCCACAAACTTTTGGATCGCATGGCCTATATCGCCTACACGGTTTCCAAAAACAGCCTGTTCAATTCCCAAATAGAGCGAATCTTTGGTGGCGCTAAGTAATGCTAAGACAGAAGGGGGTACTTCACCTATGGGGTATGTATAAGCGGAATCGCTATGAAAACCTTGGTGAAAGACTCCACAATCTACTGAGATTATATCGCCATCTTTCAATTCATACTCGCTGGGAAATCCGTGAACAACTACTTCGTTAACGGATATACACAACGAGCTGGGAAAACCGTTGTAGCCCTTAAAAGAAGGTACTGCTCCGTGATCCCGAATAAACTCTTCAGCAACTTTGTCTAAGAAAGAAGTCTTTACTCCTTTCTTGACATGCTTGGCGATTTCTCCGTGAGCTCTTCCAAGTATGTCGGCACTCTTTTTAATTTTATCAACTTCTTCCGAAGTCTTGTAATGAATCATTAGGAAGCAGCCTGATAATCCGAGGAATTGCCTTTGACATTTCCACTCTTCATCATTCCTTCGTAATGTCTCATCAATAAATAACTTTCAATCTGACGAAGCGTATCCATAATTACACCCACCATAATCAATAGAGAGGTTCCTCCAAAGAACTGAGCGAACTCACCACCTACTCCAGCAACAATTGCTAAGGCAGGAAGGATTGCAACAGATGCTAAAAGGATTGAACCTGGTAAGGTAATTTTGGAAATGATTCCGTCAATAAATTCACCTGTTGGCGCACCTGGCTTTATGCCTGGCACAAAACCACCATTACGCTTCATGTCCTCTGCAATTTGCTCTGGATTTACAGTAATCGCAGTGTAGAAAAAGGTGAAAACGATGATCAAGGTCGCAAACAATAAATTGTATTGCCAAGAAGTAAAGTCTGAGAACGTGGTACCAATGTAGTTGGCAATATCATTCTCTCCAGCCCAAATCTGAGCAATCAAGGCAGGCACAAACATCAAAGACTGAGCAAAGATGATCGGCATAACCCCTGAAGCATTCACCTTGATTGGAATATACTGACGCTGTCCTCCATATACCTTGCCCCCTACTACTTGCTTCGCATATTGTACTGGGATTCGGCGAGTAGCCTCGGTCAAGGCGATAACACCAGCCACCACGAAGAATAATACAAGAGCTTCAATGATCAAGAGTAGCATTCCAGAGGACCCTTTCTCCAGTCCTTCGGCGATTAACGCCCCTGGGAATCGAGAGATAATTCCAATCATGATCAACATGGAAATTCCGTTACCAATTCCTTTTTCAGTTATTTTTTCTCCTAGCCACATGCAGAACATTGTACCTGCAGAAAGCAATATTAGGGAACTGAAAATAAAGAGCGAAGTATCGATCATTACGGCTCCAGTAGGAAGGATAGTCGCTGTGATGTATCCTATACCTTGAGCTACCGTAATAACAATGGTAAGTACTCGGGTGATTTGACTGATTCGCTTTCTCCCGGACTCACCGTCCTTCTGCATCTTCTGAAAATAAGGAACCCCGACAGTGAGCAACTGCAACACGATGGAAGCAGAAATATAGGGCATGATCCCCAAACCGAAGATGGACGCATTGCTAAATGCGCCACCAAGAAAAGTATCAATTAATCCGAAAATCCCTTCAGGTGCCGATCCAAGTTTGGACGCGTCAACTCCAGGAAGAACGATAAACGATCCTAATCTAAAGATGATGAGGAAACCGATCGTATTCACGATCCTCACTCTCAAATCTTCAATTGAGAAAATATTCCTTACTGTCGAAATAAACTTTTTCATTTACTTAAAGCTTGGTTACGGTGCCACCTAATGCCTCTACTGCTGCAACAGCTGTAGCGGAGAATTGGTGTGCGCTCACGTCTAATTTGGTTGTCAATTGACCTCCGCCGAGTACCTTAATTTTGTCGTTCTTGGAAGAAAGTCCGTGAGCAACAAGTGTTTCTAAGGTGATGGAAGTAAGATTAAATTGCTCCGCAAGGGATTGCAAGGTATCCAAATTTACTGGTTTAAACTCAACCCGATTGAAGGATTTGAATCCAAACTTAGGTACACGTCTTTGAAGCGGCATTTGACCACCTTCAAAACCAAGCTTTCTCTTGTAACCAGATCTAGACTTGGCTCCTTTATGACCTCTTGTTGAGGTTCCACCTCTACCTGAACCGGTACCACGACCAATTCGCTTGCGGTTTTTGGTTGAACCTTCTGACGGAGTTAATGTATTCAGTTTCATAGCGCTTCCTCCACTTTTACAAGGTGACTCACTTTATTTACCATTCCAGCAATCTGAGGAGTATTTTCAACAACTTTTGATTTGCTGATACGTCCTAATCCAAGGGCAACGATGGTTGCTTTTTGATCCTTGGGTCTATCGATCGTACTTTTTATCTGTGTGATTTTGATCTTAGCCATGATGCTTATCCGTTAAAGACTTTAGCCATTTTAACTCCTCTTTGCTGAGATACTGCGATGGCATCACGAAGCTGCACTAAGGCATCAATGGTCGCTTTCACCACGTTGTGCGGGTTAGACGAACCTTTGGACTTTGCCAAAACGTCCGTAATCCCAGCTGATTCCAACACAGCACGCATCGCACCACCGGCAATTACACCTGTACCCGCCGCAGCTGGTTTGATGAGGACAAAACCACCACCAAATTTACCTAGTTGCTCGTGAGGGATAGTTCCCTTCAATACAGGCACTTTTACCAAATTCTTTTTTGCATCTTCTATGCCTTTGGTGATAGCGTCAGTTACCTCGTTGGCTTTGCCCAATCCGTAACCTACTACTCCTTGGCCGTCACCAACCACAACGATTGCAGAGAAGGAAAATCTTCTACCACCTTTCACCACTTTGGCTACACGGTTGATAGCAACAACTTTCTCTTTTAATTCTGTATCTGTCGCCCTAATGGGTTTTCTTTTTATCTGAGACATATGGATTAAAATTTAAGCCCTCCTTCTCTGGCACCGTCGGCCAAAGCCTTCACGTTACCATGATACAAATAGCCATTACGATCAAATACTACTGAGGACACGCCATTTGCAACTGCTCTTTCAGCAAGCTTTTTGCCTACCTCTTTGGATACAGCTACATTGGTATTTGCCTTAGCACCAAGCTCTTTGGAAGAGGCTTGTGCCAAAGTCTGACCCTTGAGGTCATCAACCAACTGGGCATAAATGCCTGTATTACTTTTGAAAACTGACAGACGTGGTCTGGAATCAGTACCGGAGATTTTTCTACGGATACCTCTTTTGATTCTAAGTCTTCTGGAACTCTTATTAAATGCCATAACTTATTATTTTTTACCAGCAGTTTTACCAGCCTTACGTCTAACAATTTCACCAACAAAGCGTACCCCTTTTCCTTTGTAAGGTTCGATCTTACGTAGGGAACGAATTTTTGCTGCTACTTGACCGATCAATTCCTTATCAATTCCTTGAAGTGTAATCACCGGATTTTTACCTTTTGCAGTTTCCGTAGCCAAAGAGATTTCTTTGGGAAGCGCCATGAAAATACTGTGTGAGTAGCCTAAGCTAAGCTCAAGTATTTGCCCTTGGTTGGAGGCTTTGAAACCTACACCGACCAATTCCAACTCCTTCTTATATCCTTCAGAAACACCAATCACCATATTGTTGATCAGTGATCTGTATAGACCATGAAAAGACTTGTGTCTTTTGGATTCGGTAGGTCTTACAAGAATAATTTCTTGTCCCTCTACGCTCACCTGAATATCGGGATTCACATCCTGAGTCAGGGTACCCTTTGGACCTTTAACAGTGACAGTTCCATGAGCTGACACGTCTACAGTAACACTGCCGGGTATATTTATTGGTTTTTTACCTATTCTAGACATAATCGTAAATTAGTAAACGTAACAAAGTACTTCGCCTCCGATACCTTCGGTCCGGGCCTCTTTGTCTGTCATCACTCCCTTGGAGGTAGATACAATAGCAATACCTAGGCCATTGATCACTCTCGGTAGCTCGTCATGCTTGACATATTTTCTTAAACCTGGCTTACTTACACGCTCAAGACTCACAATTGCATTCAGCTTGGTGGTAGGATTAAACTTCAATGCAATTTTAATGGTGCCTTGAGGTCCGTTTTCTTCAAACTTATAGTTTTGAATATATCCTTTATCATGCAATACTTTAGTGATCTCCTTCTTGATGTTAGAAGCAGGTATCTCAACAATACGATGAGAAGCCTTGATGGCATTTCTCAATCGGGTTAGATAATCAGCTATTGGATCGGTCATATTTTCTATGGTCTAGCACCCCTGATTTGGGGGTGCAAAGTTACGAATTGATTTTTAGAATAAAAATTACTGTCGTCATTTTACCAGCTAGACTTAGTAAGGCCAGGGATTTTACCTGCAGAAGCCATTTCTCTGAAAGTAACCCTGTTGACACCAAACTTTCTCATGTATCCTTTCGGACGACCAGTAAGTTTACATCTGTTGTGAAGTCTTACTGGAGAAGCGTTCTTGGGTAGCTTATCAAGTGCAGCGTAATCGCCTGCAGCTTTTAGCGCAGCTCTCTTCGTGGCGTACTTGGCTACCAGGTGTTCTCTTTTTCGCTCGCGAGCTTTGATGGACTCTTTTGCCATGATTATTCTGGATTATTTTTGTTAACGAAAGGCATACCCAAAGCTTTCAATAAAGCTAAAGCTTCTTCATCTGTAGCCGCACTAGTTACGAAAGTGATATCCATCCCAGTAATCTTAGTTACCTTTTCGATAGAAATCTCAGGGAAAATGATCTGCTCAGTCACACCTAGTGTGTAATTGCCACGACCATCAAACCCTTTGTCAGAGATTCCTTTGAAATCACGTACTCGAGGCAAGGCCACAGTAGTCAATCGATCCAGAAACTCATACATTTTTTCACCTCTCAAAGTCACCTTTGCTCCGATAGGCATATCTTCTCTCAACTTAAAGTTGGAGACCGCTATTTTAGACTTGGTAGCTACAGCACGCTGACCAGTGATCAAGGAAAGTTCTTCAACTCCTTGATCTACCAATTTCTTGTCTGCTACTGCTGCACCGATACCTTTATTGAGGACAATCTTGGTTAGCTTAGGCACTTGCATCACAGAAGAGTATTGAAACTTCTCCTTCAATGCAGGCACTACATCCTTCAAATAAATATCTTTTTTTCTTGGATTAGCCATTGATCACCTCCCCAGTTTTCTTTGAATACCGAACTAATTTACCATCCGCACCAGTCTTACGGCCAGTACGAGTTGCCTCACCTGTTTTAGGATCGACAAGCATCAGGTTACTGATGTGAAGCGCTGCTTCTTTCTTCTCGATACCACCCTGCGGCTTAGCTGCAGTAGGCTTCACGTGCTTGGTAATCATGTTGATTCCTTCCACGATGGCTCTTCTTTTTGCTGTATCAATGGATTGAACCTTAGCGGTTTTTCCCTTGTCATCTCCAGCGATTACCTTTACGGTATCTCCAGTTTTGATGTGCAGCTTGGTCTGCTTATTGAATTTTCTTTCCATGATTAAAGTACTTCAGGGGCCAGGGAAATGATTTTCATAAACTGCTTTTCTCTGAGCTCTCTTGCTACAGGACCGAAAATACGGGTTCCTCTAGGCTCATCGTTGTTATTTAATAACACGGCAGCATTGTCTTCAAATCGAATATATGAACCGTCTTTACGACGAATTTCTTTTTTCGTTCTTACGATAACCGCTTTGGAAACGGTACCTTTTTTCATACTGCTGGAAGATAGGGCTGACTTTACAGTCACGACTACTTTATCACCGATAGAAGCATAACGCTTCTTAGTTCCTCCCAGCACGCGGATCACCAATACCTCTTTGGCACCTGAATTATCCGCAACGCCTAATCTGGATTCTTGTTGTATCATGATTACTTAGCCTTTTCTATTATTTCAACTAATCTCCAACGCTTGTTTTTGCTCAGCGGACGCGTTTCACTGATTTTAACCACATCACCTGGGTTGCATTCATTTTTCTCGTCATGAACCATGAATTTGGTAGTCTTGGCAACAAACTTGCCGTAGATCGCATGCTTTACACGTCTCTCTACAGCCACAGTAATGGACTTATCCATCTTATTGCTTAAGACTTTACCAACTCTCTCTTTGCGAAGATTTCTCTCGATCGTAGCCATTTTCTTTTCTGTTAGCTAGTTATTTGGAGACCAATGATGTTTTCAATCTTGCGATGAAACGCTTGGACTCTCTGATTCTATTAGGATTCTCTATAGGAGATATCGCATGAGCAAATTTTAATTTGCTCAGATTCTCCTGCTCGGCGACAATTCGCTCGGCGATCTCACTTGCTGAAAGTGATCTGATTTCAGTGTTTTTCATAATTCCTGATTATTCAGCGTAGTCTCTTCTTACAACAAATCTTGTACTTACAGGCAGCTTCTGCTGTGCAAGTCTTAGTGCCTCTTGAGCAGTCTCCAGGCTCACGCCTGTAGCTTCGAAAAGGATCGTACCCGGCTTAATAACGGCCACCCAATATTCTGGAGCACCTTTACCTTTACCCATACGAACCTCTGCGGGCTTTTTAGTGATCGGCTTGTCAGGGAAAATCCTGATCCAAACCTGACCTTCTCTCTTCATAGCTCTTGTCATGGCAATACGTGCTGCCTCGATCTGGCGAGAAGTAATCCATCCTGGCTCAAGGGATTTAATGCCAAAGTTGCCAAAAGAAAGCTCGTGCCCTCTTTGTGCAATGCCTTTGACACGGCCCTTGTGCATTTTCCTATATTTAGTTCTTTTCGGCTGTAACATGATTTCTCACTTGGAAAGGGAAAATTAGTTAGTTCTTTTTCTGCGTTTTGGACCGTCGTTATCACGTCCCTTTGGTGCTGGACCACGCTGACCTTTCGGCTCGTTGGCTGCTCCTTGGTTTGGTGAAAGATCTCTCTTTCCGTACACCTCACCTTTGAAGATCCACACCTTAATGCCAATGATTCCGTACACAGTAAGTGCTTCAGAAAGCGCATAGTCGATGTCTGCTCTCAACGTGTGGAGAGGGATTCTTCCCTCTTTGTACATTTCAGAACGTGCCATTTCGGCCCCGCCCAATCGGCCAGAAAGCTTAACTTTAATTCCTTCAGCGCCCACTCTCATGGTGGCTGCTATCGCCTGCTTCATTGCACGGCGGAAAGATATTCTAGCTTGAAGTTGCTGTGCGATAGACTCACCAACCAACTTAGCATCCATTTCGGGACGCTTGATTTCGAAGATATTAATCTGAATATCCTTGTTGGTGATCTTCTTTAGTTCCTCCTTAAGCTTATCTACTTCGGCACCACCCTTACCAATGACAACACCTGGTCTAGCAGTATGGATAGTCAAGGTGATTCTCTTAAGCGTACGCTCAATGATCACTTTGGCAATACCACCTTTAGGTATTCTGGCAAGGACGTACTTACGGATTTGTTGATCTTCATGCAATTTCTCAGCAAAGTCCTTCCCACCATACCAGTTGGAATCCCAGCCTTTAATCACACCAAGTCTAAATCCTATTGGGTTAATTTTTTGTCCCATAGTCTTTTCTTAATTTGCCTTTTCGTTATTTACTACAACATCAGCGGTAACTTCCTCCGTATTGAATGAATCAATAACGAGGGTTACATGATTAGATCTCTTGCGGATTCTGTGTCCACGTCCCTGAGGAGCAGTTCGGAGTCTCTTTAAAGAACGACCTTCGTCTACCATGATGGTCTTGACGTAAAGATCTGCCTCCTCAAGCTTCATCTCTGGATTCTTTGCTTGCCAGTTGGCTACCGCGGAGAGAACTAACTTCTCCAAACGGATAGCTGGATGGTTGGGCGTGAATTTCAAAATACTAAGTGCCACACCTACTCGCTTGCCTCTCACCAAATCAGCGACTAAACGCATCTTGCGAGGGGAGGTAGGAACATTTTTCAATCTTGCTAGTGCTTCCATGATTATCTCTTTCCTTTATCTTTTTTAGCAATGTGGCCACGGAAGTTACGAGTGGGTGAAAATTCACCCAATTTATGGCCTACCATATTATCGGTTACAAACACAGGGATAAACTTATTCCCATTATGCACAGCGAAGGTATGTCCCACGAAATCTGGAGAGATCATAGATTTTCTTGACCAAGTCTTGATGACAGATTTCTTGCCAGACTCGTTCATAACATCTACTTTCTTCACCAAATGGTGTTCTATATAAGGACCTTTTTTTAATGAACGTGACATATTTACTTAGATCTTTTGCTGATGATGAATTTGTTTGAATACTTCTTGGGAGATCTGGTTTTCTTGCCCTTAGAAAGAAGCCCTTTACGGGATCTAGGGTGACCACCAGAAGAACGCCCTTCACCACCACCCATAGGGTGATCTACTGGGTTCATCGCAACACCTCTTGTACGAGGTCTTACTCCAAGCCAACGCTTACGCCCAGCTTTACCCAACACCACGTTCATGTGATCTGCATTACCCACAGTTCCTACTGTAGCCATACATACACCAAGAATTAATCTCATTTCTCCAGAAGGTAATTTTACCGTCACATATCTAGCATCTCTAGCTACGATCTGGGCATACCCTCCAGCACTTCTTGCCAATGCACCACCCTTACCAGGCTTCAACTCCACATTGTGTACAATCGTACCCATTGGAATGTTGACCATGTGCATAGCGTTACCCACTTCTGGAGCAACTTTCTCACCGGAAATCACTGTTTGTCCCACTTGCAAACCTTCCGGAGCGATAATGTAGGCCTTAGCACCGTCTGCATAATACAGTAGGGCGATACGGGCTGTGCGGTTTGGATCGTACTCAATGCTCTTTACAGTAGCAGGTACACCAAACTTGCTTCGCTGAAAATCTACGATACGTAGTCTTCGCTTGTGACCACCACCAATGTAGCGAGCGGTCATCTTGCCTTCATTATTTCTACCGCCTGACTTCTTCAAAGGAGCGAGAAGAGATTTTTCCGGCCTCGACGCAGTAATCTCGTCAAATGCAGGAGCTACTCTAAATCGGGTTCCTGGAGTTACAGGCTTTAATTTTTTAACTGCCATGATATTGATTCAATTAAAGTTCTCCGTAAAAATCAATGACTTCACCATCGGCTACTTGCACAATCGCTTTCTTAAATGCATTGGTGAAGCCTGACACTACTTTATTGTTCGTGTATCTTGTCTTGTGCTTCGCTGCATATCTCATGGTCCGTACTGACACCACATGTACGCCGTACTTTTTCTCCACAGAAGACTTGATCTGAAGCTTATCAGCGGTTTTTTCGACGATAAAGCCGTAAACTCCTTTTTCGTTGCCTGCAGATACTTTCTCTGTGATCAAAGGCTGTTTTAGAATTTCCATAGTCTTATTTCGCTAAAATGGTTTCTAACTTACTTACAGACCCTTCACAAAGCATCAATTGATCAGCATTCAGGAGTTGGTAAGTATTTACATCATCAACGGTCACAACTTTTGCCTTTGGAAGGTTTCTGCTGGACAAAAACACATTCTTATTGTCTTCAGCAAGAACCAATAAGGTTTTCTTGCCAGTCAAGGAAAGGCCGCTCAAAAAGGTTAGGTAGTTTTTGGTTTTTGCTGCATCGAAAGACACATCTTCCAAAACCATCAAACTATTTTCTTTCACCTTATAAGCTAGCGCAGACTTACGCGCCAATTGCTTCACTTTCTTATTTAACTTAAAGGAATAGTCTCTTGGTCTTGGACCAAACACTCTACCTCCACCTCGGAAGTGAGGGGCCTTCAAAGATCCTGCACGAGCACCACCGGTACCTTTTTGCTTTTTGATCTTTCGAGTTGATCCCGCTACTTCGTTTCTTTCTTTTGATTTATGAGTTCCCTGTCTCTGATTAGCCAGGTACTGCTTCACATCCAGGTAAATGGCGTTATCGTTGGGCTCAATGCCAAAGATTTCGTCAGAAAGGCTCACCTTTCTTCCTGTATCTTGTCCTTTATGATTAATTACTGCTAATTCCATGGCTTACTTCTCCAGAATAACAAATGAATTTTTTGGACCAGGTACCGAACCAGAAACCAAAATCAGGTTTTGCTCTGCATACACTTTCAATACACGTAGGTTAGGTACCGTAACACGGTCACCACCCATTCTACCGGCCATTTTCATGCCTTTGAATACACGTGATGGCCAAGAACAAGCACCAATCGAACCTGGGTGTCTTCCTCTGTTGTGCTGACCGTGAGTTTGTCCACCCACACCAGCAAAACCGTGACGCTTTACTACGCCTTGGAATCCTTTACCTTTTGAAGTACCAATAGCATCGACGAAGTCTCCTTCAGCGAATAGCTCTCCTGCACTTACTATCTTTCCGAGTTCTACCTGACCTTCAAAGTCTCTGAACTCAACAACTTTTTGCTTTGGGGTCGTACCAGCCTTTTTGAAATGGCCGATTAGTGGCTTAGGAGTGTTTTTCTCCTTACGCTCACCGAATCCCAACTGCACTGCGTTGTACCCGTCTATTTCAACGTTTTTTACTTGCGTCACTACGCAAGGACCAGCTTCTATTAGCGTGCATGCGACATTACGTCCATCGGCACTGAAGATGCTAGTCATACCTACTTTTTTACCTATAATACCAGACATCTTTACTAAGATATTTTGATAACCACCCAATGTATGTACACTTGGGCCCTTTTTAAGGACTGCAAAGTTACTGAAATTATATTTGGCAGCAAATCCCAACTCTACTATTTTCAATTAATTACAAAAAAAAACCGCCGGCCAGATACTTTTGGAACCAAGCCCTCTCTTTCAACATAAAAAAGAAAGGCCCCGCAACATGCGGGGCCTTTCTTTTAATAGCCAAGGTCCTCAGACTTTGATCTCTACATCTACTCCACTTGGAAGCTCGATTTTCATCAAAGCATCCACAGTTTTAGAAGAGTTAGAGTAGATATCTACCAGACGTTTGTAGGTACAAAGCTGGTACTGATCTCTCGCTTTCTTGTTTACGTGTGGGGACTTCAACACCGTAAACTTTTCTTTTTTGGTTGGCAAAGGAATAGGACCTACTACTATAGCGCCTGTCGCTTTCACTGCCTTCACGATCTTCTCTGATGACTTATCCACCAAGCTGTGATCGTATGATTTCAATTTTATTCTGATTTTCTGATTCATTTTCTTATCGATTAGGATTTTTCACCCTTTACTTTAGCAATTACCGCTTCTGCAATGTTATTTGGGACAGGCTCGTAGTGAGAGAAGGTCAAGGAAGCCGTTGCTCTACCTGAAGTGATTGTTCTCAAATCAGTTACGTAACCGAACAACTCGGATAAAGGAACGTTGGCCTTAACTACCGTAGAGGTACCCTTGGTATCCATCCCTTTCATCATACCTCTTCTTCTGTTCAAGTCACCCGTGATCGGTCCAGTATATTCGTCAGGCGTAATTACGTCTACCGACATGATTGGTTCCAGCAACTGTGGCTTACACTTTCTAGCAGCTTCTTTGAATCCAATTCTTGCAGCCAATTCAAAAGAAAGGGCATCCGAATCGACATCGTGGTAGGAGCCGTGGAACAAGCGAACTCTCATAGATTCGATAGGGTAACCTGCCAAAGGTCCATTTTTCATGGCCTCTTGGAAACCTTTTTGAACCGGCTGAATGAATTCCTTTGGAATAATACCACCCACGATACCATTTACAAAGTCCAAACCTGCTTTGATTTCTTTGGTCTCTGGATCTGGAGCCTTAGGTCCCAATTCAAATACGATATCGGCAAATTTACCTTTACCACCTGTTTGCTTCTTGTAGGTCTCTTTGTGTTCAACCGTAGCGAACAAGGCCTCTTTGTATGCAACCTGAGGAGCACCCTGATTGATTTCTACCTTGAATTCTCTTTTCATTCGATCGATGATGATTTCAAGGTGAAGTTCACCCATACCGCGAAGGATAGTCTGACCAGTTTCGTGGTCTGTATTTACCTGAAGGGTAGGATCTTCTTCTACTAGCTTGGCAATTGCCATGCCTAGCTTATCTACGTCAGCTTGAGTTTTCGGCTCAATGGCGTAGCCAATTACTGGCTCAGGGAACACCATAGATTCGAGAACCACCTTGCGCTTTTCGTCACATAGCGTGTCACCCGTCTTGATGTCCTTAAATCCAACTACGGCTCCGATATCACCGGCTACCAATCGCTCGATTTGGTTTTGCTTGTTGGCGTGCATTTGGAACACACGAGAAATACGCTCCTTATTGCCTGAACGGCTATTGAATACATACGATCCAGATTCCAACACACCTGAGTAAGCTCTTACAAAGCACAAACGGCCTACGAAAGGGTCCGTTGCGATTTTAAATGCCAAGCCAGTAAATGGCTCAGACTCCACAGGATTAATCGGAACTTCTTTGTCCTCATCATCCAAGTCAGTGGCCACAATAGCCTCCTTGTCAAGCGGAGAAGGCAATAATTCCATCACTAGATCTAGCATGGTTTGTACGCCTTTATTTTTGAAAGAAGAACCACAGACCATAGGAACAATTTTCATGTCAATGGTGGCTGCACGCAATGCTTTCAAAATCTCATCTTCCGTAATGGAATTAGGGTCTTCAAAAAACTTCTCCATCAAGGATTCGTCGTAGTCAGCAACGGCTTCGAGCAAGTACTCTCTGTATTCCGCTACTTCTTCCTTCATGTCCTCAGGAATAGGTACTTCTTTAAACGTCATGCCCATATCGTTCTCGTTCCAGATAATTGCACGGTTATTGATCAAGTCAACTACTCCGGTAAACTTATCTTCAGCACCGATAGGGAGCTGCAAGGGAACGGCATGAGAGCCGAGCATTTCTTTTACTTGCTTACAGACCATCAAGAAATCAGCTCCTGAACGGTCCATCTTGTTGACGAATCCAATTCGAGCGACTTTGTAATTATCCGCTAGTCTCCAGTTGGTCTCAGACTGTGGTTCAACCCCGTCTACCGCAGAGAAAAGGAACACAAGCCCATCCAAAACTCTCAAGGAACGGTTTACTTCTACCGTGAAGTCTACGTGCCCTGGAGTATCGATGATATTTATTTGGTACTGGTTACTTCTGTAATCCCAGAATACGGTGGTCGCCGCAGAGGTAATGGTAATTCCTCTTTCCTGTTCCTGAGCCATCCAGTCCATCGTAGCAGCACCTTCGTGCACTTCTCCGATTTTGTGTGACTTTCCAGAATAGTAAAGAATACGCTCTGTGGTTGTCGTCTTGCCCGCATCAATGTGCGCCGCAATACCGATGTTTCTGGTGAACTTTAGATCTCTTGCCATTTCGGTTAAAATCTAAAGTGGGAGAATGCTTTGTTCGCCTCAGCCATTCTGTGCGTATCGTCCTTCTTCTTGACAGCGGCTCCTTCGCCTTTTGCTGCCGCGATGATCTCTCCCGCAAGTCGGTCCATCATGGTCTTCTCTCCTCTTCTTCTTGAGTAAAGAATCATCCACTTGATACCAAGGGCCATTTTTCTTTCAGGTCTGACTTCCATAGGAACCTGGAACGTAGCACCACCAACTCTACGACTCTTCACTTCAACAGTGGGAGCAATATTGTTAAGCGCTTTTTTCCAAACTTCAAGACCATTCTCACCTACTTTATCTTCTACTTTGGCTACTGCATCATAGAAAATGTTGTAAGCAATACTCTTCTTCCCGTCATACATCAGACAGTTTACAAACTTGGTGACCAAAGTATCATTGAACTTTGGATCAGGAAGAATATATCTCTTCTTTGGTTTCGCTTTTCTCATTTCTTTTTAAGGTCTTAAATTATTACTTCTTGCCTGGCGCAGGTGCACCCTTGCCAGCCTTAGGTCTTTTCGCACCGTACTTGGAGCGACCTTGCTTACGGTCTTTTACTCCAGCAGTATCCAATGCACCGCGGATGATGTGGTATCTTACTCCTGGAAGATCTTTTACACGGCCTCCTCTAATCAATACGATAGAGTGCTCTTGCAAATTGTGACCCTCTCCTGGAATGTAAGCATTCACTTCTTTTCCATTCGTCAATCGTACCCTCGCTACCTTTCTCATCGCTGAGTTAGGCTTCTTAGGCGTCGTAGTGTACACGCGGGTACAAACCCCTCTACGCTGTGGACAAGCATCCAAAGCCCGAGATTTTGATTTGAATTCCAGCGTATTTCTACCTTTTCTTACTAGTTGTTGAATAGTAGGCATTAACTGATTAAAATTTAGATAGTCTGTAAACTGTTATTTTTGGAACGCAAAGGTACAATAAGTAATAAGAGTAACAAAATTAAGCACTTAAAATTTTGTCAAGCCTCCCCTGGTGTTCCGAAAGAAATCGGAAAGTTGGGAGCTCCACTACCTTGGTTAATTTTTCCAAAAGCAGCCTCGTATTTTTCAATATTTTCCTTCAATGCGGCTAGCAATCTTTTGGCATGATCTGGGGTTACAATAATTCGAGCTTTAACTTTCGCCTTGGGTACTCCTGGCATTAAGCGGATAAAATCAATAACAAATTCCGAATTGGAATGTGCAATCATCGCCAAATTGGAGTAAATACCTTCAGCAATCTCCTCTGGGAGTTCTACATTAATTTGCTGATCAAGTAAATGGTTGTCTTCCATAATTTTTTAGATTAAAAAAGGCCTGTAGAATAAATACAGGCCTTTTAAAGGATAGCTACTCGAAATTATAAAATCGCTTCGCTTGTTGCTTTTGTAGACTTCTTTTCCATGTTTTCAGAAAGCGTGTCGTATTCTGACTTGGATCCCACGATCATACCCAAAATCCTTCGCTGACCGGTACCGGCAGGAATCAAATGGCCTACGATTACGTTTTCCTTAAGTCCCTTGAGTTCGTCACGCTTGCCACGAATGGCCGCTTCTGAAAGCACCTTGGTTGTTTCCTGGAAGGAAGCAGCAGAAATAAAGCTTTCTGTTCCCAAAGATGCCGCAGTGATCCCTTGAAGGGTAGGTGCGGATACTGCTGTTTCAGCATCCATCACTTGAACCAACTTAAGATCCTTACGCTTCAAGCTTGAATTTTCGTCACGGAGTCTTCTAGCAGAGAGGATCATTCCTGGCTTCAGCGTTGTAGAATCACCAGCGTCCAAGATAATTTTCTTGTCCAAGATGCTGTCGTTTTCCTGTCTGAATGCCCACTTATCTACAATCTGTCCTTGCAAGAAGCTGGTATTTCCAGCATCCAAGATCTCAACTTTCTGCATCATCTGTGATACAATCACCTCGATGTGCTTGTCGT
>Ga0209443_1000223_pt1 | contig 37746 bp, 31 predicted proteins | sample LauGreBMM110DCMD_2_FD_187571 | JGI IMG/M metagenome (GOLD analysis project Ga0209443, IMG submission 187571) | Freshwater lake microbial communities from Lake Michigan, USA - Su13.BD.MM110.DCMD (SPAdes) (version 2) | ecosystem: Environmental > Aquatic > Freshwater > Lake | place: Lake Michigan... | reverse complement strand
GGTGGCGCGAGTTCTCGGCGATGAAGTCGAGGTGCGCGAGCAGGCGTCCGGCCGAGCGGCTCGGGGCGGCCTTGGGCCGGGCCTCAGCGGCGGGATCCTTGGGCGCGGCGGGCTGGACGACGGGGGGCCGGGGGAGCGTGGTGGTCATGGCGATGGCGGTGGGGGATCGGTGCGAAGGTGTGGAGCGGGATGGGCAGGGCGGGCCGGAGATCGGCCCGCCCCGCGTGGTATCAGGCCTGGTTCAACGTCTCGGGGCCTGGATCTGGTCGTAGGTGCCGCCGTCGGCGAAGTGTTCCTTGTGCGCCTTGGCCCAGCCGCCGAAGACCTCGTCGATGGTGAAGAGCTTCAGCTTGGGGAAATCGGCGGCGAACCGTGCGGCGACCGCGGCGTTGCGCGGGCGATAGTGGTTCTTGGCGATGATCTCCTGGCCGGCATCGGTGTAGAGGAACTCGAGATAGGCCTTGGCGACTTCGGCGGTGCCGCGCTTCTGGGTCACCTTGTCGACGAGCACGACCGGGGGTTCGGCGAGGATGCTCTCGCTGGGAGCGACCACCTCGAACTTGCCATCGCCCAACTCCTTCAAGGCGAGGATGGCCTCGTTCTCCCAGGCGATCAGGACGTCGCCGATCTCGCGCTGGACGAACGTGGTCGTCGCGCCGCGGGCGCCGGTGTCGCGGGTGGCGACGTTCTTGAAGAGCTTGGCGAGGAATTCCTTCGCCGAGGCCTGCGTGCCGCCGGGCTGATGCAGCGCCCAACCCCAGGCGGCGAGATAGTTCCAGCGGGCGCCGCCGCTGGTCTTGGGATCGGGGGTGATGACGGCCACGCCCGGGCGGACGAGATCGCCCCAGTCCTTGATGCCCTTCGGGTTCCCCTTGCGGACGAGGAACACGATGGCGGAGGTGTACGGCGTGGAGTTCTCGGGCAGGCGTTTCTGCCAATCCTTGGGCAGCTGGCGACTGCGCTCCGCGATCGCGTCGATGTCATAGGCGAGCGCGAGCGTGACGACGTCGGCGTCGAGCCCGTCGATGACGGCGCGGGCCTGCCTGCTGGATCCGCCGTGGGATTGGCGCACAATGACGGTGTCGCCGGTCTTGGCCTTCCATTGCTCAGAGAAGGCCTTGTTGACCGCGTTGTAGAGCTCGCGCGTCGGGTCGTAGGAGACGTTGAGCAGCGTGACCTCTTTCGCCAACGCGCCGGTGAACGCGGCGGCGGCGAGCAGGAGGGTGAAGAATCGTTTCATGGGATGGGGATGTCGCGTCGGGCGGGGAGGCGCCGGAATCAGAAGGGTTGTCGTGCCTCCGGGCGGGGTCGGCGTCGAGGTCAGGCGGCGGATGCGGTCATTGGATGGAACCGGACTTTCCCGGTCCGCTCGATCTGCACCACGCGTCCTTCGTGGACCCCGATCTGCACCACACCGAAGTGGCACGACCCGACCTGTTCGCGCAGCGCGACAAGCCTGTCCGGCTCGCGAGCGGTTGCGGTTCCGAGGGCGGAAGAATCCGTCGAGTTGAGGTGCGTTTTGGTCACGACGAAGGCGAGTCAATCCTAAAACTACACCAAGTCAATAGGGATTTGATTATCGCTAGTTCTTGAGGGGTGGTTGGGCTGTCGAAAATGTCGTTTTATTGAGGGAAAATGGCTCGAATTAAGGATTGGATCAAATCTTGATGAATCAAGTCGGGAATCTATCCTGACGGCTGATGAAGCTGTCTGTCCGCGGCGAATATGCCTTGCGCGCGCTCCAGGTGTTGGCGCGGCACTCGGGCGATGCGGTTGTCTCGATGCAGACCATCGCGACCGAGCAGAACATCCCGCGGCGGTTCTTGGAGCAGATCCTCCACGGCCTGAAGGCGGCCGGCGTGGTCGAGAGCCGTCGGGGCATCACCGGCGGATATCGCTTGGCCCGGCCGGCGTCGGAGATCCCGCTGGCGACGATCATCCGGCACGTCGACGGCGCTCTCGCGCCTCTGAGCTGCGTGAGCCACCAGTTCTACGAGAAATGCTCGTGCCCGGACGAGGCCCGGTGCGCGTTGCGATCGGTGATGAAGGAGGTCCGCGACACCGTCGCCGCGATGATGGAACGGATGACCCTCGCCGATCTGGTCGCGCGGGCGGAAGTGCTCCAAGCGCAGCCCATGGAGCCGGTCGACTTCGTGATCTGATCCGCCGCCCCGGTCGGCGGAGCTGCCACGGGCGCCTCGGACCCGCGTGACGCGAACTTCGTTTGCCGGACCGTCCGCGGAGGCCTACTTGTGCCGGCCATGAACTACAACGCTCCCGACCTGACCCTCCATCCTCCCCGCAGCGCCCGCGTGAAGCTCGGCGGCTTCGTCATCCTGCCCCGGATGATCGACAAATGCCGCGCCACGCTCGTCGGCACGAACGGCGAGTATCACTACGATTGTCCGCTCGACCGGCGGTTCCTCCGCTTCGCCGGGATCACCGCCGATGCCTTCAAGGCCGAGGTCGCCGCGGGCAAGGGCGATGGCGAGCTGCTGGCCTGGATCGAATCCGGCTCCACCACCAAGCCGAGCGAGTGGGAGATCGAGCAGTGGAGCGCCTTCCAATCCGCCCGCATCGTGACCGACGTCGAGACGCGCGATTTCTACAACGGCCTGCACAAGACGGTCGGCGAGAAGCGCGAGGACATCGGCACTTGGTTCGAGCTGCTCGACCTCGATGATTACGTGAGCTACGGCGGCAAAGCCTGAAGCTCCGCCGGCGTCCCCGGTCCACGTCCTGCGGGTCGCTGCCGACGACGCGAGAAGAATCCACGGACGGGCGGCAGCCCGTCCCTACCCTCTTGGGTAGGGTCCGCGCTGCCGCGCGGCCCTATCTGTCCTGCGGGTCGCTGCCGCCGACGCGGGAAGAATCCACGGGGGCGGCAGCCTGTCCCTACCATCTTGGGTAGGGTCCGCGCTGCCGCGCGGCCCCATCCGTCCTGCGGGCTGCCGCCGAGGCGGGAAGAATCCACGGACGGGCGGCAGCCCGTCCCTACCCTCTTGGGTAGGGTCCGCGCTGCCGCGCGGCCCCATCCGTCCTGCCAGGGATCTCCATGGGTAGGAAGTGGCCGCCGACCTCCTCGGACACGCCTGCCGGGATCTTCCCTCACACCATCTCGACTGACCGCCACTTCTGATCGCACCCCGGGCCGGGTCGCGGCTCGACGCCCTTCGGCGTCATCTGCTACCACCCTGCTGTGCGTTCCGAACTGCTGGGTTCCATCCGCCGCATCGTCGTCAAGCTGGGCACCGGCGTCCTCACGGACAGCCGCAAGCGCCCGGACCAGGTGCAGTTCGCCCAGCTGGTGGCGCAGATCGCGGCGTTGCGCGCGGCCGGCAAGGAGGTCGTGCTCGTCACCTCCGGCGCGGTCGGCGCGGGCATGGGCGTGCTCGGCCATGAACAGCGTCCCGCCGCGCTCGCCGAACGGCAGGCCTGCGCCGCGGTCGGGCAATCCCGGCTGATGGCGATGTACGAAGGGCTCTTCCGCCACTACGAGCTGGCGGTCGGCCAGGTGTTGCTCACCCACGAGGACCTCGCGGACCACACCCGGCATCTCAACGCCCGCAACACGCTGCTCACCCTGCTCAAGCACGGCGTGGTGCCCATCATCAACGAGAACGACGCCGTGTCCGTCACCGAGCTGAAGTTCGGCGACAACGACAAGCTCTCCGCCCTCGTCGCCAGCCTCCTTCCTGCCGATCTGCTGGTCATCCTCACCACCGCGGACGGCCTGTTCCAAGATTTCGGCAAACCCACCGAGAAGCGGCTCACGGTCGTCGAGCGCATCGACGACGCCATCGAGGACATGGCCGGCGGCACCACCAGCGTCACCGCGACCGGCGGCATGGCCACGAAGATCCTCGCGGCGAAGACGGTCGTGCGCTCGGGCATCCCGCTCGTCATCGCGCCCGGACGGAAGTTCGACGTCCTGGCGCGCATCCTCGCCGGCGAGGACGAAGGCACCTTCTTCGTGCCGAACCCGTCGCGGCTCACGAGCCGGAAGCGCTGGATCGCCTTCTACCATCACGCCGCGGGCACGCTGGTCGTCGACGACGGCGCGAAGCGGGCGCTCCGGGACCAGGCGCGCAGCCTGCTCGGACCGGGCATCAGCCGGATCGAAGGCGAGTTCGGCGCCGGCGACGTCGTGCGCATCTGCGACACGGTCGGCCACGAGTTTGCCCGCGGCCTCGCCCGGGTCGGCGCCACCGAACTCCGCGCCGGATCGGCCTCCCGGCGAGAAGTCGTCCACCGCGACGACCTCGTGGTCCTGTGAACCCCGGCCCGGCCGCAGTTGCCAGCGCAAGGTCCGGATGCTGAACGCAGCCCACTGACCACTGATCACTGACCACTGACCGCTAGCCGCTTCCCTCGAAACTCCCATGCCCAAGCCTCCATCCAAGAAACTCCCGCCCATCCGCCAGCTCCTGGAGATCATGGCCGCCCTGCGCGCGCCGGACGGATGTCCGTGGGACCGCGAACAGGACCATCGGACGCTGCGTTGGCACGCGGTCGAAGAGGTCTACGAGCTGCTCGACGCCGTCGAGTCGGGCGACGACCACGAGATGGCCGAAGAGCTCGGCGACCTGCTGCTCCAGGTCGTCTTCCACGCCCAGCTCGGACGCGAGCGCGACGTCTTTGATTTCGACGCGATCTGCCAGCGTCTCGTGGACAAGCTGGTCCGCCGGCATCCACACGTCTTCGGGGACGTGAAGGTCGCGGGCATCGACCAGGTGTGGGCGAACTGGGAGCAGATCAAGCGCGGCGAGAAAGCCGGCTCGAAGCACGAGCGCAAGTCGGCGCTCGACGGCGTCCCGGCCCGCCTGCCGGCGCTGATGCGCGCGCAGAAGCTGGTCAAGAAAGCCGCCAAGGCGGGCCTCGCGGCCGACGACATCGAGAGCCGTTCCGAGAAGACCGGACGTCCGGCGACCCAGCGCGACGTGGCGCAGGTGTTGTTCTTCATCGCCCAGCATTGCCAGACGAAAGGCTGGTCCGCCGAGGAGCTGCTCCGCCAGGAGACGAAGCGGCGCGAACAGGAGTGGCGCAAGGCCGAGCGCAAGGCGGCCAAAGCCGTCAGCCCCGCCAAACCTGCCAAAGCCGCCAAACCTGCCAAACCTGCCAAGCCCGCCCAACCGGCCGCGGCCTGACCCGATTCCGCTGTGTCCGTCGACGCCGCTGTGGTCCAATCCTCCCGTATCTTGCGCCCATGAACGACCCTCGCTACGCCAAGCTCGCCGACCTGCTCATCAACTATTCCTGCGACCTCCAGGAAGGGGAGCACATCCTGCTCGACCTCGTCGACGTGCCCGACGAGATGGGCGTCGCCTTGATCCGCGCGGCCCGCAAGGCCGGCGGCACGCCGGTGGCCGAGGTGCGCCATTCGCGCCTCAACCGGGAGCTGGTCCGCGGCACCGACGAGGCCCACGCCAAGACGGTGCGCGACATCGAGCTGGCGCGGATGAAGAAGATGCAGGCCTACCTCGCCATCCGCGGCGCGCACAACGCGAGCGAATCGGGCGACGTCCCGGCGGACAAGCTGCAGATGTACTCGAAGACGCTTCGCCCGGTGCTCGACCATCGGGTGAACAAGACCAAGTGGTGCGTGCTGCGCTGGCCGACGCCCTCGATGGCGCAGGCCGCGAACATGAGCACCGAGGCGTTCGAAGATTTCTACTTCGACGTCTGCACCATGGATTACCGCAAGATGGCCAAGGCGATGGCGCCGCTCGTGGACCGCATGGCCAAGGCCGACCAGGTCCGCCTCGTCGCGCCCGGCACCGACCTCCGCTTCAGCATCAAGGGCATCGGCGCCAAGCCGTGCGAGGGCACTCGCAACATCCCCGACGGCGAGGTCTTTTCCTGCCCGGTGAAGGATTCGGTCGAAGGCGTCATCGCCTTCAACACGCCGACGCTCTATTCGGGCACGAAGTTCGAGGGCATCCGGCTCGAGTTCAAGGCGGGCAAGATCGTGAAGGCGACCGGCTCCAACGAGAAGAAGCTGAACGAGATCCTCGATACCGACGCCGGCGCCCGCTACATCGGCGAGTTCAGCCTCGGCTTCAACCCGCACATCCAGTCGCCGATGTGCGACATCCTCTTCGACGAGAAGATCGCCGGCTCGCTGCACTTCACGCCGGGCCAGGCGTACGAGGACTGCGACAACGGGAACCGCTCCGCCGTCCACTGGGACATGGTGCTCATCCAGCGGCCCGAATGGGGCGGCGGCGAGGTGTGGTTCGACGGCGAGCTGATCCGCAAGGACGGCCGTTTCCTGCCCAAGAACCTGCTCGGCCTGAATCCCGAGAAGCTGCGGTAGCGCGGTGGACGACCCGTTCGTGCAATGATGCGGCTTTGAAGATCAGCCCGGGACCGTCTTGTCGTTGAAAACCTCCCCCAAGGATCATGCATCGAACTTCTCGCGCACCACACGAGCGCGACCTCGCATGGCTCGGGTTCGGATTCCGCGAGGTTTTGGAGTGCGCCAGTCCTCTGGCGCTTTGGTCGGGGCTCGCGATAGGGACCATCGGCTCCAGATCTCGGAGGCTGGTCCGTCCAGCGAAAAGCGGTAGAGGACCACCGCACTCCAAAACGCTGGCGCGGAGAAGGGATGTCCACAAAGACATGCAGAACACTGTCCCTTCCGTGTGGTGAACGCTCTAGTTCGTGCAATGATGCGGCTTTGAAGACAAGCCCGGGACCGTCTTGTCGTTGAAAACCTCCCCCAAAGATCATGCATCGAACTTCTCGCGCACCACACGAGCGCGACTTCGCATGGCTCGGGTTCGGATTCCGCGAGGTTTTGGAGTGCGCCAGTCCTCTGGCGCTTTGGTCGGGGCTCGCGATAGGGACCATCGGCTCCTGATCTCGGAGGCTGGTCCGCCCAGCGAAAAGCGGTAGAGGACTACCGCACTCCAAAACGCTGGCGCGGAGAAGGGATGTCCACAAAGACATGCAGAACACTGTCCCTTCCGTGTGGTGGACGACCAGTTCGTACAATGATGCGGCTTTGAAAATAAGGCCGGGACAGCCTTGTCGTTGAAAACCTCCCCCAAGGATCATGGATCGAACTTCTCGCGCACCACACTTGATCCGCGCCGGCCGGCTCACTCCGGCTTGCTCGCGACCTTCGTGTGGTCGGGGCCGGGCACGGCCTTCATCCGCTGGCGCAGCAGGTCGGCGCGGAAGGCGTCGCGCGCCTCGGCGTCGAGCTTCTCCGGATGGCCGATCTGCAGATGCGCCGGCTGGCTGCACAGGAACAATTCGTCCACCAGCGACTTCGGGGTGGGACCGAACATGCCGAGGTCCACGCCGAGGCGGAGGAGGCTGAGCAGGTTCATCGTCTCCTTGGACGAGATGCTGTGGGATTGCGAGAGCACGCCGTAGGCGCGGCCGATGTGGTTGAAGACCACCTTGGGTTTCTCCGCGACCTGCTTGAGCCGCGCGTTCTCCTCGTGCTCGATGATCTGGAGCAGGACCTTGTTGAGCCGCTCGACGATGTCGCTCTCGGATTCGCCGAGCGTCATCTGGTTCGACACCTGGAAGATGTTCCCCAGCGCCTCGGTGCCTTCGCCGTAGAGGCCGCGCACCGCGAGGCCGAGCTTGTTCACGGCCTGGATGATCTGGTTGATCTGTTCCGCCAGCACCAGGCCCGGCAGGTGCAGCATCGCGCTCACGCGGATGCCCGTGCCGAGGTTGGTCGGGCAGGCGGTGAGGAAGCCGTAGCGTTCGGCGTACGCGACCTCGACGCGCTCCTGCAGCGAGCTGTCCACGGCATCGATGGCGAGCCACGCCTGCTTGAGCTGTAAGCCGGGCCGCAGCGCCTGCATGCGCAGATGGTCCTCCTCGTTGACCATCACGCACACCGTCTCCTCCTGGTTGAGCACGAAGCCGCTGCCGGCGTTCTTCGCGGCGTGCTCGCGCGAGATGAGATGGCGCTCGACGAGCAACTGCTTGTCCATGGCGCTGAGCTTGTCCATCGCCTCGGCGAACGGCGCCTCGCCCATCTGCGGCAATCCCGCCACCGCGGGCATGAGCGCCTCGAACGCCTTCAGGCGGTCGGCCTTCTTGGCGTGGCCGGGAAAGGGGAGGCCCTTGAGGTTGCGCGCGAGCCGGACGCGGCTGGAGAACACGATCTGGTCATGCGGCCCGGTGCGTTTGCAGGCCTCGGCCGGTGTGATGAGGAAATCGAGGACGTTCATGGGGGAAGGATAGCTCAAAGGGTCAAGCGGTCACGATGGGGTTGGTGGTCACGGTTCCAACGGCTCAACGCCGCGTCCGATTCCTCCACGAAAAGAGTCTGCAGCGGCACGGCTTCGGTGTGGCCGTCGCAGAAGCCCACGGTCGCTTTGCCCGCATGACGGCGTTCGGATCGTTTCGTGCTCACGGTATCGGGAAGGGGCCCCGTGCTGATGCCTCTTCCAAAAGCGCCTCCATCAGCAATCAGCTGCCCTCGTCCCCACAGGCTATCGCCCAGCGCGAAGGTGGACGAAGGCGCAACTATCTCGGATTCCTTGACCGGCTGAACCGATTCCGGTCCCGTGAACTGCCCGCCCAAGCCCAAGCCAACCGCCCCAACTCCCAGTCCGTGGGCGTTGTAACCGTAGTCGATATAAAGCTGCTTCGGTCCCCAAGAGGTTGGCTTGCTGGCAGAAGGGCAATCCCAGATTCCGGTGCTGAGCTTGATACCGGTCTGCCCTGGTGCTCCTCCCAGCGGAACTCCGGCCTCGCGAGAAATCGAAGACAGCCAAGTGTTCCCGTGCTCTGGGTAGAGGGAGCGATCGACCAACGAGCTTACCTGCAGCGGATACGCGCCATACTGGGATACGAAGCCGCTCAGGCCCAAACCCAGTTGCCGTACATTGTTGAGACACTGGATCTGCTGGGAACGACCCCGGACGCCGCTGACAGCGGTGAGGAGCAGCGCCGCGAGGATGGCCACGATGGCGATCACCACCAGCAATTCGACGAGGGTGAAACCACGCTGACTAACGGCCTTGGAGGGCAGTGGCGTCACGGATGGATGGTCACGCCTCCTGCGCCGCCTTCTTCGCGTTCTTCAACTCGTCGCGCAACGTGGCGGCCTGCTCGAAATCTTCCCGGGCAATCGCGGCCTTCAGGTCGGTTTCGATCTGGGTCAGCTTGGCCCGCACATCCGCGGTGCGCCGGACGGCCGGCGGCACCTTGCCCTTGTGCTGCGTGCCCTTGTGCATGCCTTTGAGCAGCGCATCCAGACCGTCGGCGAAGACCTCGTAGCACTTCGAGCAGCCGAGCCGACCGCTCTTCTTGAAATCCGCTTGGGTGAAGCCGCAGTCCGGGCACACGACCTCCGCGCCGGTGGCGGTGGTGGCCTCCTCCATCTTCTGCGCGGCGCCGAGGCCGAGCAGCAGGTCGGCGAGCGAGAAGCCCGTGGGGTCGTTCACGCCCTTCTCCTTCGCGCAGGCTTCGCACAGGTCCACCTTCTTGACCTGGTTCTCGACGATCTGGGTCAGGTGGACGGTGGCCGCGGCCTTTTTGCAGACTTGGCATCGCATATCGCAGTGGCCGCAAATTCAGGGGCAAACAGGGCCAAGTCAAGGCACGCAGCGGACGGGCTGCAATCGGAAGTGGCGTCCGCTTGTAGCGCAGACTGGCAGTCTGCCGTGTCGCCGGCGGGTAGCCGGCCAGGGCGGCGGTGATCCGTTCGCCCTCGAAACATGAACGCCCAGCGGGTTGCCAACCCGCGACACAGCAGACTGCCAGTCTGCGCTACCTCTCCAGCCGTGGCCGCCACCTCAGCAGGCACGCAGCGGATGGGCTGCAATCGGAAGTGGCGTCCGCTTGTGGTGCAGGCTGCCGTTGCTGCCGTGTCGCCGGCGGGTAGCCGGCCAGAGCGGCGGTGATCCGTTCGCCCTGGAAACATCGACGCCCAGCGGGTTGCCAACCCGCGACACAGCAGACTGCCAGTCTGCGCTACCTCTCCAGCCGTGGCCGCCACTTCCGATCGTACCCAGCGGACGGGCGGTTGCCACGATCCAGGATGACGAAACCCGGAACGGAGCCCGGCGTCGTCAGGCGAAGCCGGCCGGCCACACCACGCGGCCCGAGGCGTCGCGCTCGAACGGCGCGTGCCCGGTCACCGCATCGATCGGCACCCGACCGTACACGTGAGGGAAGAGCTCGGTGCCGCCGCTCGTGTTCTCCCGCTTCAACGGTGAACTGCCCAGCTTCGACTCCTCCACCGCGAGGAGAACGAGGCCGGTCTTCCCAGCATAGTAGCGGTCGGCGACGCCTTGGACCTGATGGCGCTCGGAGAAATGGATGAACCCTTCGGCGGCGAGGTCCGGGCTGGCGAACGAGCCGCCCTGTCGAGCGGCGGCCCAATCAGCGGCTTCGGCGATGCGATAGATCATGGGGATGGGACCGGTTCGAGGACGATCGCCGCGTCCGGACCGGGCAAGACTCGGATCCGCTGCGGACCGGATGCAAGCGCGGGATCGATCCAGGGGGTGTGATCGGAAGCGGCGGACAATGATGTGGCCCTGGCGGGCCGAGCTCATGCCGTCGAGGTCCGGGTGGAACGGGTCGACTGCCGGTCGGGGCGGATGGCTCGTCCGCCGCTCCAGGTGCGCCGGGAACGCTCTTTCGGGAAGGTGCGCGGCCGGTGCCGAAACTCGGCGGCAAGTTGCCGCCGAGCACGGCCAAGTTGGCCGTTCCCCCCGGATCAAACGGGAGCGTTCATCACGTGGGTCGCTCCGCGCTACCTATGTCCGCCACTTCTGATCGCACCCATCGATCCAGGGGCGGAAGCCGGATTGCCTGGGAGCGGGTGCCGTCGCGTTTACGCGGCCTTGATAATTCTCTCGCCCGGCGCACACACGGCCTTGATGCCGGTCCCGTCCGATGGTGACCGATCGGCGCCGCGAGGGAATGGTTGTAATCGCGGGCCGGGTCGGTCGGTCACCTTCGGCACGTCACCCATCATGAACTTGAAGACCTCTCTCCGCGGCCTCGGCGCTCTGTTGGCCGTCACGTTGTCCGCGCTCGCGCTGCTTTCCCAGGTGCCGGACGGGCCGCCGCGCGGTGGACCTGGTGGACCTGGTGGACCTGGTGGACCTGGCGGTCCTGGCGGTCCGGAAGGCCCCGGGGGCCGGGGCGGGTTCGGTTGGCCAGGTGGCCCTGGAGGCCCGGGCGGCCCTGGAGGACCCGGAGGACCCGGAGGTCGAGGCGGCGGTCCGATGGGCGGCGTCCAGCCGGTGCGCAAGCTGGTGAAGGATTTCGACCAGGACGGCGACGGACGTCTCGACGCCGCGGAGCGCAAGGCGGCGCGTGCCCAGGTCGCCAAGGACGTGGCCGAGGGGCGGGGACGTCGTGGTTTCGGTGGGCGTCCGGGCGGCCACCGCGGCGAGCCGACCCAGCCGGGCCCGAAGGTCTCTGCTGCCGACGTGAAGAATTTTTCGGCGAGCGTCCCGCTCTACGACGCGCAGACGGTGCGGACCTTGTTCTTCGAGTTCGCGGATGCCGATTGGGAGAAGGAGATGGAGGACTTCCACAAGACCGACGTGCTCGTGCCCGCGAAGCTCACGGTCGACGGCAAAACGTACAAGGAAGTGGGCGTGCATTTCCGCGGCATGTCGTCCTACGGGATGGTCTCCGCGGGCCAGAAGCGGTCGCTCAACGTCTCGCTCGATTTCGCCGACGAGCAGCAGGCTCTCTACGGCTACCGCACGCTCAACCTGCTCAACGCGCACGAGGACCCGATCTTCATGCGGCCGGTGCTCTTCTATGACATCGCCCGGCAGTATCTGCCCGCGCCCAAGGCGAACTTCGTCAAGGTGGTCATCAACGGCGAGTTCTGGGGCGTGTACGTGAGCGTCGAGCAGTTCAACAGGGACTTCGTGAAAGAACGGTTCGGCTCGAAGAAGGGCGCCCGATGGAAGGTGCCGGGCAGCCCCAACGGCCGCGGCGGCCTCGCGTACCTCGGCAACGACGTGGCGGCCTACAAGAGGATCTACGACCTCAAGTCGAAGGACGATCCGAAGGCCTGGGCCGATCTCGTCCACCTGACCCAGGTGCTCAGCGAGACGCCCGCGGACCGGTTGGAGGCGGCGCTCGCGCCCATCCTCGACATCGACGGAGCGCTCCGGTTCCTCGCGCTCGACAACGCCCTGATCAACAACGACGGCTACTGGATCCGCACCAGCGACTACAGCCTCTTCGAGGATGAGAAGGGCCGGTTCCATATCTTGCCGCAGGACGCCAACGAGACCTTCGTGCGGCCGGGCGGGCCCGGCTTCGGCGGCCGCGGACGCGGTCCGGGTGGCCCTGGAGGTCCTGGAGGTCCAGGTGGCCCTGGTGGTCCCGGTGGTCCTGGCGGTCCGGGCGGGGGTGGGGGCGGCGGGAACATCAAAGGCGTCGAACTGGATCCGCTGCTCATGGCCGGCAACCCGGACAAGGTGCTGATCTCGAAGCTGCTTGCCGTGCCGTCCCTGAGGTCGCGCTACCTCGCCTACGTCCGCGACATCGCGGAGAAGCATCTCGACTGGTCCAAGCTCGGCCCCATCGCCGAGAAGTACCACGCGCTCATCGCGGCCGATGTGAAGGCCGACACGCGCAAACTGGAACCGACCGACGCCTTCCTGAAGGGCCTCACCGAGGATGCGGCGAGCGGCAACGGCGGCGGACCGTTCGGCGGTGCCGGCACGATCGGGCTGAAGAACTTCGCCGACCAGCGCCGGGCCTATCTATTGAAAGTGACGCCGGCGGCGAAGTGAAGGACGCGGCAGGCCGAAAGCAGACGGCCAAGCCCGTGCCGCCGATCATGCCGGGCCGCGCTGACAGATGGGGCCGCGCAGCAGCGCGGACCCTACCCAGGATGGTAGGGACGGGCTGCCGCCCGTCCGTGATTTCTCCCCGCGTCGGCGGTATCGGCAGCACGCCGGAGCGAGCCGCGGCCACGGGCACATCCGGGCCCCGCACCTCGGGAGTTCCGCCTTCAGGCGCCTGGACCGCACACCATGCCGGGCCGCGCGGACCCGCGATCCCGGACACGACCTTCGCCGGCTTCGAGGGTGGTGTGCGATGCCCCACACGCCGCGGGCAACTCGGCCCCACGGAGCACAATTCCGCGCTACACCCGGCGCACCATTCGTCCGAAACGGTTGTCTCCGGTCCCGGACGAGTCCATGGCACCTGTTCAGCGGCTGTGCTTGAGCAGCCAGTCGTAGAAGGTCGGCTCGTTGTAGGCGCGGGTCCACGAGTCGTGTCCGTCGTCGGGATATACGGTGAGCTTGATATCGGTGACACCGGCCTTCTTGAAGGCGTCCACCATGCGCTCGCTCTCGGCCAAGGGCACCACGTTGTCCTTGCCGCCGTGGAACGCCCAGACGGCGAGCGTCTTCAGCGCCTCGCGTTGCGCGGGCAGGAGGGTGCGGATGCGTTCGCCGCCGCCGCAGACCGGCGCGACCGCCGCGAAGTGCCCGGGGTGTTTCACCGCCAGGCTCCAGGTGCCGTAGCCGCCCATGCTCAGGCCGGTGACGTAGATGTGCCGCGTGTCCACCCGCAGGTCGGTCTCGAGCCGCGCGAGCAGGCCCATCAGCGCCTCGTCGTCCCAGACCCGGCCTTCCGGGCACTGCGGCGACACGAGGATGAACGGGAACTCGCGGCCTTGCGCCACCAGCTTGGGCGGGCCGTGGACGGCGACCTTCTGCAGCTCGCTGCCGCGCTCGCCGGCGCCGTGCAGGAAGAGCACGAGCGGGAACTTCTTGGCGGTGTCCGTGGCATAGTCCTTCGGGACGTAGAGCAGGTAGGCCAGTGCGTTGGTCTTCATCGACACACCGACGAACGACCGGGCGACCTGGGCGCCGGGTTGGACGACGGTGCGGACCGGAGCGGGGGCGCTGGCGCAACCGGCGAGCAACGCCAAGGCAGCGATCAGGCAAAGGGTGGGTTTCATCAGCGACAGAGTGTCGATCGGACCCGCGCCGCGCCAAGCAGAGAAACCTGGGTCGGAAGCCCGTCGGGTCCTGTGGCGACCGGTAGGACTTGCTTCCAGATGCTCCGCCGAGGGACCACCACAGAAAGCAGAAGGCGCGGCAGGTCCGACCTGCCGCGCCTTTGCGTCGAGGATGTGCTGTTGCCGGCGGGTCAGTTCAGACCGGCGAGCACCGCTTGGATGGCGGTGAAGTCCGGCAGGTCCTTGGGCGTGGCCGTCTGCTCGGCGTAGCGGACGACGCCGGTCTTATCGATCACGAAGGCCGCGCGGGCCGAGGTGTCGCCGACACCGGCGAGCATCGGGAACCGCACGCCGTAGTCGTCGGTCGCGGTCTTGTTCAGATCGCTGACGATCTGGATGCCGATCTTGTTCGCGTTGGCCCAGGCCTCTTGGGCGAACGGGCTGTCCACGCTGATGGCGATGACGTCGGCGTTGAGCGCGCTATAGGCGCCGAGGCCGGCCGTCATGTCGCACATCTCCTGGGTGCAGACGCCCGTGAAGGCGAGCGGGAAGAAGAGCAGCACGGTGTTCTTGCTGCCGTAGTTGGCGGAGAGCTTCACATCTGCGAGCCCGGCGGCGGACTTGGACTTGAGGGTGAAATCGGGGGCTTGGGAACCAACGGCGATAGGCATGGGATGGGGTGTCGGGATTGTGTCTGCTAGACGCTTCGGATGGATAGTCGGCGGGGGATTGGCTGTCAAACCAAGGGGCTGAGTTCTACGTGATGACCATCGCGATCTGGATCAATGGGCAGGGACGCGCGGGAAGTGCCGGGCCCGCTCCGCCGGGAGCGCCGGGAGCGCGAGGAGCGCGAGGAGCCGATGGCCGGTGTCGTGGAGCCCGGGAGCCCGGCGACGGTTCACTTCGCCGCGACGACGACGTCCGGTAGGGCCGGGGGATGCGAGGCGCGCTTCCTGCCGAGTTTCGCGGCCAGGTCGCTGAAGAGCGTGTAGACCACGGGGATGACGAAGAGCGTGAGGAACGTGCTGGTGAGCATGCCGCCCACCACGGCCACGCCCATCGGACGCCGGCTCTCGGCGCCGGCGCCGAAGCCGATGGCGATCGGCAGGATGCCGGCGATGGTCGAGAACGCCGTCATGAGGATCGGCCGCAACCGGACGCGGCCGGCGGCCTCCATCGCGGTGCGCGGATCGATGCCCTTCGCCGTCTGCTGGTTCGCGTACTCGACGAGCAGGATCGAGTTCTTGGTGACGAGACCGATGAGCAGCACGAGCCCGATCTGGCTGAAGAGGTTGATGTTCATCGCCGGGATCGGCGGGTAGAGGCCGGATCTGCCGCCCACGTCCAGCATCCAGAGCGCGCCGAAGGCGCCGACACCGGCCAACGGCAGCGCGAGCATGACGGTCAGAGGGTGGACCAGGCTCTCGAACTGCGCGGCGAGCGTCATGTACACGATCACGCCGGCGAGGATGAGCACCCACCAGAACTCGCTGGAGGCGTCGGAGAGGTTCTTGGCGTCGCCTTCCCAGGTGTGGAGGAACCCGATGGGCAGCTCTTGGGCGAGCAGGGGCTCGACCTGCTTCACGACCGTGCCGATGGGGACGGCCCCGGGCGACGCGGTGATGCTGGCGCTGCGCATCCGGCCGTAGTGGTTGATCGAGTTGGGCGCGGCGCCTTCGCTGCGGGTGACGAGGCTGCTGAGCTGGATGAGGTCGCCCTTGAGGTTGCGGACGAAGATGCGGTCCAGGTCGGACGGGGTGAGGCGGGATCCGCGTTCGAGCTGGGCGACCACCAGGTGCTCCTTGCCCTCGACCTTGATGCGGCTGAGGTCGAGGCCGCCGAAGAGGATCTGCATGGTGCGCGCGATGTCCTCGATGCTGACGCCGAGCGCGGCGGCGCGGTTGCGGTCGATGTCGACGCGGAGCTCCGGCTTGTTGACCTCGTAGCTGACGCGGACGTTGGTGAGCAGAGGAAGTCCGGCGGCGTTGGTGAGGGAGCGGAGGCGGTTGGCGGTGGCGATGGCCGTGGTGTTGAGCGCGTCGAGGTCCTGGTTCTGGAGGACGAGCTCGAACGGCGAGCTGTTGAAGCTGACCTCGATGGCCTTGGGCAGGTTGGCGATGGCGATGCCGCCCTCGACCTCGGCGAAGAAGCGCTGTGCGATGCCGCCGGGGCCGTTGACGATCTCCTCGGTCCCGCGCCGGCGTTCGGAGCGGTCCTTGAACGAGACGAACACGATGCCGAAGCTCGATTGGCCGGGGCCGCCGAAGCCCGGCGCGACGATGGCTCCGTAGCTCTTCACCTCGGGGGTCGAGGCGATGATCTTCTCCGCCTTCTTGAGCTGGCGGTCGGTGAACTCGCTGGTGGATCCGTTGGGGGTGAGCACGATGGCGAACATCCGGCCCTTGTCCTCCTGCGGAAGGAACTCCTGCTCCAGCGCGCGGTAGGCCACGACCATGAGGGCGAAGGTGGCGACCATGACGAGCACCAGCGCGGCGCGGTGGCCCAGCGACCAGCGGAGCGCGCCGAGATAGCCCGAGGTGAGCCGGTCCAGCGACCGCTCGAAGATCCCGAAGAGCCCGCGCGGCTTTTCGTGATGGACGGGCTTCAGGATGCGCGCCGCCAGCGCCGGCGACAGCGTGAGCGCGACCAGCGCCGAGATGGCCACCGATCCGGCGACCGCCACGGCGAACTCGACGAAGAGCCGGCCGGTGGTGCCCTTCAGGAAGGCCAGCGGTGTGAACACCGCGATGAGCGAGATGGTGATGGCGATGACCGCGAAGCTGATCTCCTCCATCGCCTTCAGCGAGGCCTGCATCGGCGGCATGCCCTCCTCGATGTGCCGGTAGATCGCTTCGAGCACGACGATGGCGTCGTCCACCACCACGCCGATGCTCAGCACGAGCGCGAGCATGGTGAGGATGTTCACCGAGTAGCCGAACAGATGGAGCAGGGCGAAGGTGCCTATGAGCGACACCGGGATGGCGACCGCGGGGATGATCGTGGACCGCACGTTGCGGAGGAACACGAAGATGATCAGCACCACCAGCGCGAAGGCCACGGCGAGCGTCCCCCAGACCTCGCTGATGGCCTGCTCGACGTAGACGCTGGCGTCGTAGGTCACGCTCAGCTCCGCGCCGATAGGTAGTGTCGGGCGCAGCATCGCGATCTCGGCCTTGATCAACTGGGCGACGGTGACGGTGTTGGCCTTGGCCTGCTTGACGATGCCGAGGAACACGCAGGGATTGCCAAAGGCCCGGGCGATGGTGCGGTAGTCCTCGACGCCGCCCTCGGCGCGGCCGATGTCCTGCAGGCGCACGAGCGTCGTGCCGTCGGCGCGGATGACCAGGCGGTTGAACTCGTCGCTGGTCTTGAGCTCGCCGCGGGTGAGGATGGTCATCTCGCGCTCGAGGTTCTCGACCCGGCCGCTGGGCAGCTCGATGTTCTGCTGCTGGAGCGCGCGCTGGACGTCGAGCACGGTGACCTTGCGGGCGGCCATCTTCTCCGAATCGAGCCAGAGCCGCATGGCGAAGCGCTTCTCGCCTCCGATGGTGATCGACGAGACGCCGGGGACGCCCTGGAGGCGCGGCTTGATCTGGCGCTCGGCCAGGGTCGTGAGCTCCAGCGGCGAGTAGCGGTCGCTGTTCAAGGCGATCCACAGGACCGGTTGCGCGTCGGAATCCGCCTTGGCCACGATCGGTTCGCGGATGTCGAACGGCAGGGCGCCGCGCACGCGCGAGACGCGGTCGCGGACGTCCTGCGCGGCGACGTCGATGTCGCGGGAGAGGTCGAACTCGATGCTGATGCCGCTCACGCCCTCGCGGCTCTGCGAGGTGAGGGTCTTGATGCCTTCGATGTTGTTGATGGCCTCCTCGAGCCGTTCGGTCACCTCGGTCTCGACCACCTGGGCGTTGGCGCCGGGATAGATGGTGGTGACGCTGACGACCGGCGGGTCGATGTCGGGAAGCTCACGGACGGGCAGGCGCGACAGGCCGATGAGACCGAACAGCACGAGCGACAGGTTCAGCATCGTGGCCAGGATCGGCCGCTGGATGGAGATCTTCGAGAGGAACATGGGAAGCGGGGGGGGCGGGGGTGAAAGGGAGCAGGGGAGCCATCACTCGCGGCGTGCTTGGAGCAGCCAAGGCTCGGGCTTGTTCTGCATGGTGACGAGTTTGCCGAGGACGTGATTGTAGCGGCCGTGGAGGTCAAGACCGCGCTCGCGATCCAGGTATCCGCAGCGGACGGCGTGTTCGATCCAATTTTGGGTCTCGGCGGCCTCGCCCTCGGAGTCGTTGAGCTTGCTGACGAACGCCGCCTGATAGCGGCGCTTGCGCCAACCCTCGGCAAGCTGGGCGGTCACGGAGCGGGACGAACGGCGGATCTGGTCCGTCAGCGAGAACTTCTCCTCCGCGGGCCAAACCTTGGTCTCTTGGAAAATCTCCACTGCCAGCTCCATCCCCAGCCGATAAACGTCGAGTTCCCAATGATGGGTGATCGGTCCCCTCCCGATTGCTCCATCGTTCAAGAAACTAGTGGCTCGCGTGTCCATGGTGGCCGTCCTTTCCGCACCCCGGCACCCTTTCCCCCTTTCTCCCCTGCTAGTTCAGATACGGCGCGGTCGCCTCGGCGCCGGCGAGCTTGACCGGCGCGCCCGGACGGAGCTTCTGCACGCCTTCGACCACGACCATCTCGCCGGCGGTCAGGCCGGTGAGCACCTCGGCCTTGCCGGCGAGCCGGAGGCCGAGCTTCACGGTCTTCATCACGGCCGTGTTGGTCGAGGTGATGGCGAAGACCGAGGTGGTGTCGCCGTTGTTGACGATGGCCGGCTCGGGGATGACCAGCGCGGTCTCGCGGAGCTGGAGACGCAGGTCGAGATTGGCGAACATGCCGCCCTTGAGCCTGCCGTCGGGGTTGACGATGCGGGCCTTGACCAGCGCGGTGCGGGTGCCGGTGTCGAGCTGCGGCGAGATGAAGTAGACCTCGCCCTTGAAGACCGTCGCCGGATAGGCGGCGACGTGGAACTCGAGCGTCTGGCCGATGCGGACCTGGCTGAGGTAGCGCTCCGGCACGCCCATCTCGACCTTCACGGTGTCGAGGTCGACGAGGACGGTCAGCGGCGTCGCCTTGGAGATGACCTGGCCGGGGCTGATCCGGCGCGCGCCGGTGATGCCGCTGAACGGGGCGGTGACGCGGGCGTCCTTGAGCAATCGCCGCTTGAGGTTGACGCCGGCCTCGTTGGCGGCGAAGGAACCGGAGGCCTGGTCGTACTCCTGCTTGGAGATGAGCTTGTCCCGGAACAGCTCCTTCACCCGGTCGAACGAGTTCTTCGCGAGCAGCAGGTTGGCCTCCGTCTCGGCCAGTTGGGCGGCCAGCTTGGTCTCCTCGAGCGCGACGAGCAGGGAGCCCTTCTCGACCCGTTGGCCCTCCTCGAACCCGATCTCCTTCACCAACCCGTCCGCCTCGGCGAGGACCTCGATGGATTCGTTCGGTGTGACCGAGCCGACCAGCGAAACGGTCTCGCTCACGGACTGCTGGCGGGCGGGCACGGCGACGACCTGCACGGCGAAGCCTCCGCCACCGGCGGCGGCGGGCTCGGCGTTCTTCTTGCAACCGACCGCGCTCAGCGCGGCCAGCAGGAGGCAGGGCAGGACCAGGTGTGTTCGCATCGGGCAACTCGGATGATCGGACAGCTTCCCGGACGCCCGCGGACGTGGCCAGCGATTTTTGTCTCTGAGATGGCTCGTGAACGTTGCTTGCGGCCGTCGGCCGGACGGGTGTTCCTTCGGAACAATGAATCCCGGAAACGTCGCCTCGCGCCTCCCGGTCCCCCGGTTCCGGGCTTTCACGCTCATCGAGCTCCTCGTGGTCATCGCCATCATCGCGATCCTGGCCGGGATGCTCCTGCCCGCGCTGGCCAACGCGAAGGAGAAGGCCTTCCGCACGCAGTGCGTGAACAACAACAAGCAACTCGCCCTCGCGATGCAGATGTACGCGCTCGACAACCGCGATTACATGCCGTGGCCGAACTGGGAGCAGACGACCACCGGATGGCTCTACCAGCCGACCGCCGGCCGGGCCCCGGACCTGCTCAAGACGAACGAGGCGTCCTTCATCGAGGCGGGTCTCTTCTGGCCGTATCTCAAGGAGCGCAAGGTCTACAACTGCCCGCTCGACCGGACCCAACACATCTCCTGGCAGAAGCGGCGGCAACGGCTCTCGAGCTATATCATGAACGGCGCGGTCGGCGGCTTCGGCCGCCTCGAACCGCGGACCTATAAGCTCGGCGCCTTCAACCCGGCCGCCTATGCGATGTGGGAACCGGACATCAAGAACTTCAACGGTGTCTGGGGCCCGAACGTCGGGCACGATGCCAGCCAGTATCCGTCCGAGTCCGAAGGCGTGGGGCGCCGCCACAAGAAGGGCGCGGTGATCACCGGCTTCAGCGGGCAGGTCCATTTCATCCGGTTCGAGGACTTCCAGAACGAGCAGAAGTCGAACAAACCCGGCCTGCTCTGGTGCGTGCCGGATTCGAGGACCGGCGAGTGAGAAGAATCAGGCCCCGGGGCCTTCGGGTGCGGTCAGAAGAGGCGGGCACTTCGGCGAAAGCAGCGCCGAGTTGCACTCGGCCATATCCCAGATCTGGGATCCGCAGGCGCTGCGGCCGGGGAGCGTTGGGGTCTTTCCGACGCCATGCCGAGTGCAACTCGGCGATACGGCAGGTTGCAAACCTGCGCCACGAGTGTCCGCCCCTTCCAATCGCACCCTAGGCCTTTTTTGAGCTGTACAGCGACGCAGGGCTGCGGGATATCAATCGTCTTATGGAGGCAATCTGCTTGATCTGCGCTGTCCCCTTCCGAGTGGAAGCAGGCGCTGATTTGAGACCGGTCGATTGTCCTGCCTGCGGCGCTTCCAATTCGGTCGTCCCGAGCCGGTCCGCCGGCCGCCCCGCGACCCAGGGCCAATCCTTCGCGATGCCCGCGTTCGCACCGGGTCGAAGATGGCCGGTCTTGGAGGTCCACTGGCGATGGGTGGCATGGTTGGCCGCGCTGCTCCTGATGGTGGGGATCCCGGTGCTCGTATGGACCGGACACCTCTCGATCGATGCCGTGGGCCCGGTGTATCTGACGCTGCTCGCATTGGCTTTCGTCCCGCTCTACTTTTTCCCGACCGTCATCGCCGCGGTCCGGAAACACCGGGAACTCCTCGCGATCTTCATCCTCAATGCCCTCCTGGGCTGGTCGTATGTGGGCTGGGTCCTGGCGCTGGTCTGGGCGAGCCTTTCCAAGGTCCGTTGACGGGTGCAGGTCCGTGGTTGCGGGCCGCGGTCGCCCTGTTTTCCTTGGCGACGACCGGCCCTCCTCACGGCTATTTCTCCTGCGTGAGCTTCCCGCCTCTGTCGCTGCGCCGAGCGTCCCGCCGATCCGGATTCACCCTCATCGAGCTCCTGGTGGTGATCGCCATCATCGCGATCCTGGCCGGGATGCTCCTGCCCGCGTTGGGCAAGGCCAAGGGCAAGGCGCTCCAGACCCAGTGCTTGAGCGACTACCGGCAGCTCGGCCTGGCGTGGATGCTCTATTGCGGCGACAACGCCGACAGCCTGCCGCCCAACGAGACGGTCCTGAGCGGCGGACGCGAAGGCGCCAACGCGACGGCGCGGACGTGGGTGACCGGCAACGCCTACACCGACGTCGACACCACCCACATCCAGCGCGGGCTGCTGTTCCCGTACAACCAGTCGGTCGGGATCTACCGGTGTCCGGCTGACCGCTCGACGGTGCGCGACCAAGGGAAGATCAAACGTTCGCGGAGCGTCTCGATGAGCGCCTACATGAACGACGAGCCGGACCCGAAGGACAAGACCTGCTGGCACAAGCTCGGCCAGATCGTGGCGCCGTCGCCGAGCAAGGCGTTCGTCTTCCTCGACGAGCACGAGAACAGCATCGAGAACGCCCGCTTCGTCGTGACGCAACCGGGCGAATGGCTGTGGGTCGATTTCCCGGCGGTCCGCCACGCCGGCGCGCTCGCGTTGAGCTTCGCCGACGGCCATGCGGAGGCGTGGCGCCTGGTGTCCGCGGATTCGAAGCGCATCGGCAAGATGCCGCCCTACATCCAGAGCCAATCGGTCCGGCCGAGAGACCCCGATCTCGCCCGCTTCCACGAAGGTGTTCCGAAACTGCCGCTGTGAACGGTCGGCCGGGCTGCAGGCTTTTTCCGGTTCACCTTCCGGGGTTCTTCGCGCCAAGGTCAGCGCCGTGAAGATTCCACCCTCCGTCGCCCTCGGACTCCTGGTCACGGCCGTCTCGTCGCAGGCAGCCGAGCAGAGGGTCGACGGCCGAAAGTTCACCGTCCCCGACGGGTTCACCGTCGAGCTGGCCGCGACCTCCAAGCTCGCGCCGCGTCCGGTCAGCGGAAGTTTCGACGACCGCGGCCGTCTTTACGTCACCGATTCATCCGGCTCCAACGAACCGCCGTCCGAGCAGCTGAAGGATCCCGCGTCCCGGATCTTGCGGATGGAGGACACGGACGGCGACGGCGTCTTCGACAAGACGGTCATGTTCGCCGACAAGGTGATGTTCCCGCAAGGCTGCCTGTGGCACGACGGCTGGGTCTACGCGGCGGCCCCGCCGAGCATCTGGCGCTTCCGCGACGACGACGGCGACGGCGTGGCCGACCGCCGCGAGGAGTGGTTCAAGGGCGGCACGCTCACCGGTTGCGCGAACGACATCCATGGCCCGTATCTCGGGCCGGACGGCTACATCTACTGGACCAAGGGCGCTTTCTCCGAGCAGACCCACAAGCTCGGCAACGGAAAGACCCTCAACGACAAGGCCGCCCACATCTACCGCGCCCGTCCCGATGGATCGGACCTCGACGTCATCATGTCCGGCGGCATGGACAACCCGGTCGAGGTCGCCTTCACGCCGGAGGGCGAAGCGCTGTTCACCAGCACGTTCATCGACTTCTCCCAGCCGGGTTTCCGCGACGGCATCGGCCACGCGGTCCACGGCAGCGTCTTCGGCAAGGTCAACGACGTGCTCGACGACGGCCGCGTGAAGCGCCCGGGACCGGATCTGATGCACCCGTTCCACCAGGCCGGTCCGGCGGCCGAATGCGGGCTGGTCCGCTACGAGAGCGATGTCTTCGGCCCCGGTTTCCGCGACAATTTCTTCGCCACAAGCTTCAACCTGCACAAGGTCACCCGCCACGTGCTCCGTCCGGACGGCGCGACGTACGCGAGCACCGACAGCGATTTCCTGGTCTGCGACGACCTGGATTTCCATCCGACCGACGTCCTGCCCGACGCCGACGGGAGCCTGCTCGTGGTGGACACCGGCGGCTGGTACCGTTTGTGTTGCCCGAGTTCCCAGCTGGCCAAGCCCGATGTCATGGGCCGCATCTATCGCGTGCGGAAGACGGGCGCGCCGAAGGTGGCCGATCCGTGGGGCCTCCAGCTCGCCTGGGACGCGGCCGCGATGGCGGAAGCCGCGACACGACTCGACGACCCGCGGCCCGCGGTGCGCGAGAAGGCCGTGACCGCTTTCGCCGCGATGGGCACCAACGCGGTGCCCTTGCTCGCACCGCATCTCAAGGACAAGTCACCGTCGCTCCGGCGCAACGCGATCTGGGCCCTGGCCCGGATCCGCGACCGTTCGGCCCGGCGCGCGGCGCTGATCTCGCTCAACGATCCCGACGACGGCGTGGTCCACGCCGCGCTCAAGGCGATCTCCACCCTGCGTGACCGCTCGGTGCTGCCCAAGGTCACCGGGCTTCTCGCCGAGACGAACGCGCCGGTGCTGCGTGCCGCCGTGGAGAGCTTCGGACGCACCGCGTCCCCGGGCATGGCGATGATGTTGTTCAACGTCGCCCAACGGGAGGACGCGCGGCCCGGCGGGCTCGATCCGACGGTCGAGCACTCGCTGATCGTGGCGCTCATGGACCTCGCCGACCCGGTCACGACCCGGCTCGGGCTGAACCACAACCGCGCCGTGACACGCCGGGCGGCGCTCATCGCGCTGGACCAGATGGACGGCAGCGACCTGAAGCCGTCGGAGGTCACGCCTTATCTGGCCGAGGATGACAAGCGGCTGCGCGCGGCCGCGGCCTGGATCCTTGGACGTCATCCGGAGTGGGGCGAAGAACTGGCGGGATGGTTCCGCACGAAGCTGTCGGATCCGGCGATCGTCCCCGCGAAGCTCGCGCCGCTGGAAGCGCAGCTCGGCATGCTCACCCGTGGCGTGGCCGGGCAGGGGTTGCTCGCCGATGCCGTCAGCCAGCCAGCCTTCCGGGATCCGACCCGCTCCGCCGCCCTCGCCGCCATCGCCGGAGCCGGCCTGAAGGAACCGCCCGCCGCTTGGCGCAAAGCCGTCCTCGGGTTGCTCGACCCGCCGTCGAAGGACTTCGCGCCTGCGGCGGTCCGCGCCGCCCGCGGTTTCGGCGGAGATCCGGGCGTCTCCAAGGCCCTGCTCGCGCTGGCCCGCGACCGCGCGCAACCCGGTCCGCTCCGGCTGGACGCGCTGACAGCGGTGCCGTCCGGAAGCGCGCTCGGGCCGGTCGAGGTGGAGTTCCTGCGCGGACGCCTCGCCCCGGCGAACGAGCCGGTCGTCCGGGCCACGGCCGCCGGCATCCTCGCCCGCGCGAAGCTCGATGCCGCGCAGCTCACCGCGCTCACCGGTGACCTGACGTCCGCCGGCCCGCTCGAGCTCGACAAGCTGCTCGGCGCGTTCGAGGGCGGCGGCGACGACGCTCTCGGCGGCAAGGTGGTCGCCGCGTTGCGCGCCGCAAAAAGCGCGAAGGCGCTCAGCGCCGCGCAGATCAAGCCGCGCCTCGCGAAGTTCCCGGCCGCGACCCGCGAGGCGGCGGACGCCTTCCTCACCACGCTCGGCATCGATCCGGTGAAACAAGCGGCGCACCTGGAGAAACTGCTGGCCGAGGTCCAGCAGGCGAAGGGCGACGTCCGGCGCGGACAGGCCGTCTTCAACGGGCCCAAAGCGGCCTGTTCCGCGTGCCACCGGATCGGCTATGTCGGCGGGAACGTCGGACCCGAGCTGACCAAGATCGGCGAGGTCCGGAGCGAGCGCGACCTGCTGGAGAGCATCGTCTATCCGAGCCAGAGCTTCGTCCGCAGCTACGAGCCGATGACGGTGGTCACCAAGGATGGCGAGGTGTCCAACGGTATCGTGGGACGCGACACGGCCGAAGAGCTGGTGCTGGTCACCGGCCCCGGCCCGGAGGTGCACATCGCGAAGGCGAAGATCGCCGAGATGCGTCCGGGCACGCTGAGCGTGATGCCGGCCGGTCTCGACGAACAACTGACCCGCCAAGAGCTGGCCGACCTGCTGGTCTTCGTCAAGAACGTGGGTTGGCGCTGAGCGGGACCGCGACACGAGAACGCCGCGCCCGGGATCGGGCGCGGCGTTTTCTTTTCCCTGGGTCGGGCGGCGACGCCCGGCGGTTCAGTAATCGGAATCGGGTTCGAGCGGCGGGCGGACGCCGTACTTCTTTTTGAGCGTCTCGAGCACGGCGAGCGGTTTCATGCCGCCGGTGCAGGTCGGGTCGCTGAGCGATGCCGCCGCGGCGAGCACGCCGGTGAGCAGCGACTTCTGGAGCTCCCAGCCTTCGTGCAAGCCGAGCAGCACCCCGGCGCAGAAGGCGTCGCCCGCGCCGGCGGTGCCGGCGATGTGCTTGTCCGGCACCTTGAGCGACGGTTGCCAATGGTCCTTGCCATCGCGCGTCCGGGCGAAGCAGCCCTCGGGGAAGTGGATCACGACGAGCTCCTTCACACCGTGCTGGAGGATCGCGCCGGCGGCATGGCGGAGGGACACGGTGTCGAGCACGCCTTCCTTGCGGATGCGGAAGCCGGTGACCTGACCGGCCTCGTATTCGTTGATGATGGCGTAGTCGCAGTGCTTGAGCGCGGGGACGACGATGGCCTTGAAGCGGTCGCTGGCCTCGCTGACCACGTCGATGCTGGTCTTGATCCCGGCGGCCTGGGCGGCGGCCAGCAGCTTGGCGGCCGGCGTGATGCCCTCCTTGTTGACCGCGTCCAGCTTGTCGAGCAGGAGCAGGTAGCCGAGGTGGAAGATCCGGGCCTTGGACTTGGTGAAATCGATGTCCTTGGCGTCCCAGAGGGCGTTCGCGCCGCGGGAGTGGAAGAAGGTGCGCTTGCCCGTGCCCTGCACGGTCATGACATCGGTGTAGCTGGTCGTCGCCTCGGCCGTCGACTTGAGGTGCTTCGTGTCGATCTTGTGCTTCACCGCGTCGGCCAGGATCTGCTCGCCGAGAGCATCCTTGCCCACGAGGCCGGCGCCCATCAGCGGGAACTCCACGCCCATCTTCGCCAGATTGAGCAGCACGTTGTACGGCGAACCGCCGGTGCCTTGGTGCTGGCTTTTGATGTTCGCCAGTTGCTCGGCACCGGGGTAGGTGTCGATGAGCTTGACCTGGTCGATGATCCAATTGCCTCCGGCGAGGATGCCGGAGCGTTTGGAGGCTGCGCTTGCTTTCATGCGTGTAGGGACGGGTGCCACGAAAGGGGTGTAACCCGATGTCTCCGTGGTCGGGCGACAGCGTAGGGGAAGGCCTGCCGCGATGTCTCTAAAGAATTGAGGCCCCGGCCGACCCGGGGCGCTTCACCACCAGAGATAGTCGATGTTCGGGGCCGGGGAGGTGTTCCAGTTCTCGAAGCCGGGCGGGAAGACGATGTTTCCGACGTGGCCATCGGCGTACATCATGTTCCAGCTGCGCTTGCCCCGGTTGTTGTGCCAGATGCTCTTCGCTTTGGTGCCGGCGTTGACCCGGCCGTCGCCGGCATCGCGCGAGCCCATCCACGGCCAATCGCCCTGTATGATCTTCGTCGTGGGCCGGAGCGCGGCCTCGCTGGTCTTCATCGGCCTGCCTTCCGGCGTGTTCGCGCCAGCGCCCTTGTCGCCGGTGACGTGCTTGACCCGGTACCAGTCGACGGCCCACATGGGCAGGTAGCTGTTGCCCCAGCCGAGGAAGCAGGATTTCGCCTCGGGCCAATAGCTGTCGCCCTTGTCCGAAGGACAGCGCCATACCTCGAAGGTGTTCCCGGCATAGACGTTCAGCGGGCGGTTGGTCTCGCCGGGCGCGTTGTGGACCGCCACCGTGCCGTTGGTGGGCCGTCCGCCCTGGGTGGCCCAGCTGCCGTGCACCGGGAAGGAGTCGCGGTTGTCGTCCGCGTACATCTGGTAGGCGAGGTGCTGCTGATGCTGGTTGCTGACGCAGCGGATCGAGGCGGCCTTGACCTTCGACCGGCCCAGCGCGGGCAATAGCATCCCGGCCAGGATCGCGATGATGGCGATGACGACGAGGAGCTCGATGAGCGTGAAGGCGGCGCGGGACGGAATCCTCATGGATCACCGTTGCTATACCTGCCACCCATCGGCTGCAAGCCGCCAATCGGTCGCTCGCGGTGCCTCGGGCGATCCGGCCCGGCCATCGCGCATCGGACCGATGGAAGCGAAGACATCGCGAGGGCTGGCGGCAAGGGCGGCTCGTCAGTTGGCACCGGGTTTTCGCTCGCGGCGGAAACTCCAGGCGGTTATCTCCATCCCATGTCCCTCCATCGTGTGGTGATCTGGTCCGCAGCCCTCACGTGCGCCGTCCTCGGCACGTCGGCGGCCACGTCGTCCCCGGGCGCCGAGGCCATCGCCAAACTGCCGCCGGCCGTCAGCCGCGCCGTGGACTTCAACCGGGACATCCGTCCGATCCTCGAGACCAGTTGCGTGAAATGCCACGGCCGCGGCAAGGCGAACGGCGACTGGAAACTGGACACCCGCGAGACCTTCCTGCAGCCGGGGGAGTCCGGACCGGCGGCGATCCTCGGCGACAGCGCCAAGAGCCGTCTGATCCACCTGGTCGCCGGCACCGATCCGGACGATGTGATGCCGAAGAAGGGCTCGAAGCTGACGGCGGAACAGGTCGGGTTGCTCCGCGCATGGGTGGACCAAGGGCTGAAGTGGGATCCGCAGGTCACCTTCGCCAAACCGCCGGCGAAGAACCTCCGGCCGCGCCAGCCCGAGGTGCCGAAGGGGAAGGCGACGCATCCGCTCGACCGGTTCCTCGACGTGTACTTCGCCGGCCACGGCGTGAAGCCGGCCCGCGTGGTGGAGGACCGATTGTTCGCCCGGCGCGTCCACCTCGACGTCGTCGGGTTGCTGCCTTCGCCGGAGGAGCTCGAGGCCTTCGTGAAGGATCGTTCGCCGGACAAGCGGGCTGTGCTGGTCGCGCGGTTGTTGGCCGACAAGCAACGTTACGCGCAGCATTGGCTCGCGTTCTGGAACGACCTTCTCCGGAACGACTACAGGGGCACCGGCTACATCGACGGCGGCCGCAAGCAGATCAGCGAGTGGCTCTATGCGGCGCTGCGCGACGGCAAGCCGTACGACCAGTTCGTGCGCGAGCTGGTGGACCCGACCGCGGCGAGCGAGGGCTTCTCCAAGGGGATCGTGTGGCGCGGCACGGTGAACGCGTCGATGACGCCGCCGATGCAGGCCGCGCAGAACATCGGGCAGGTGTTGATGGGGGTGAACCTGAAGTGCGCCTCGTGCCACGACTCGTTCATCGACGACTGGCAGCTGAGCGATGCCTACGGCCTGGCCGGCATCTACGCCGAGAACCCGATGGAGATGGTCCTGTGCGACAAGCCCACCGGGAAGGTCGCACCGCTGAAGTTCCTGTTCCCGGAGCTCGGCGCGGTGGACCCGAAGGCGCCGAGATCCACACGGCTCTCGCAGCTCGCGAAGATCATCACCGGCCATGAGAACGGCCGGCTTCCCCGCACCATCGTGAACCGCCTCTGGGCGAAGCTGCTCGGCCGCGGACTCGTGGAGCCGCTCGACGTGATGCAGAACGAGGCCTGGAGCGCCGATATGCTCGACTGGCTCGCCGAGGACCTCGTCGCCCACGGCTGGGACCTGAAGCGCACGTTGGCGATGATCCTCACCTCGAAGGCCTATCAGTTGCCGTCGGTCGACCTGCCGGACAAACCGGCACCGGACTTCGTGTTCCGCGGCCCGGGCGTGCGACGGTTGAGCGCGGAGCAGTTCCGCGACGCGTTCGGTTCGCTCGCCGGGGTCTGGCACGACAAACCCGAGGGCGGCCTCGACCGCCTGTTGATCGAGCCGGGTGAAGCCAAAGCGCTGGCGACGGATGCCTTCTGGATCTGGGGCGACGCCCATGGCGCGACCGGCGTGCCGGCGTCGACGAACTGGTTCCGGCGCACGTTGGTGCTCACCGGAGCGCCGACCGAGGCGACGTTGTTCGTCCATGCGGACAACTCGGCGAAGGTCCACGTGAACGGCGACCGCGCGCGCGGCACCGATGCGCCGGAATGGCGCCAACCCGGCGTGTACGACCTCCGCTCGCGCCTGAAGGCCGGTACCAACCTGATCGCCATCGAGGTCGTCAACGGCGGCGGCGGTCCGAACCCTGCCGGCCTGTTGGTCTACGCGAAGCTCCGCGAGAAGGTCGGCGCCTCGGAGCGCGTGCTCGATATCGCATCCGACGGTTCGTGGAAGGTGTCGGCCCAGCATGTCGAGAAGTGGCGGGACATGTCGTTCGCCGCGGCTTGGCCTGCGGCCCAGGTGCTCGGACCGGCATCGATGGCGCCCTGGGAGCTCGGCCGGAGCTTGGCGGGCACGGTGGCGGGCCGGACCCTGTACGGCAGCATCCGGGCATCGTTGTCGGATGCGGATCCGCTCGCGCTCGCCCTGGGGCGTCCGAACCGCGAGCAGGTCACCACCGTCCGGCAATCCACCGCCACGACGATCCAGGCGCTGGAGCTCACCAACGGCGACACCTTGGCGAAGCTGCTCAAGCGCGGCGCGGAGCAGTTGGTAGCCACCAACACGGACGGCCGCGTCCTGGTCGACCGGGTCTTCCGCCAGGCGCTGAGCCGTCCGCCCACGCGGAAGGAGCTCGACCTCGCGTCCGGTCTCGTCGGCCAGAAACCCCGTCGCGAAGGCGTGGAGGACCTCCTGTGGAGCGTCGCCATGCTGCCCGAGTTCCAGCTCACCTACTGATCAGCCGAAGTCTTGGCCTCGCCTGAAAATTTGCCGATCTCCGAACAGCCGGCAGGATACCTGACACTTTGCCTATGAACACTCCTGATTTCACCCGCCGCGATTTCGTGAAGGGCCTGGGCGCCGCCACCCTCGGCGCCTTGGGCGCCGGATATCCGCGCCAATTGCTCGGCGAGGAGCCGATCGAGAAGCTCGCGGCGACCGCCGACACCGTGATCGTCCTGTGGATGGGCGGCGGCATGGCGGCCACGGAGACCTTCGACCCGAAGCGATATACGCCCTTCGAGAAGGGGATGGACCCCAACACCGTCCTGTCGACCTTCCCGTCGATCCCCACGGCGGTGGACGGCATCCGTTTCAGCGAAGGCCTCGAGCGCACCGCGAAGGTGATGGACCGGGGAACGCTCATCCGCAGCTACACCGCGGGCGACCTCGGGTTCATCCTGCATTCGCGGCACCAGTTCCACTGGCACACCGGCTACGCGCCCCCGCAGACCGTCGCCTGCCCGCACATCGGCGCGGTCATCGCGCGCACGCTCGGGCCCCAAAACCCCGCGGTGCCGGCCTTCATCAACATCGGCCAGCGGTTCGATGTCGGCGAGGGCGAGGAGCTGAAGGCCTTCACCTCGGCCGGCTTCCTCGGGAGCGAGTTCGGTCCGTTCAACGTGGCCTACCCCGATTCCGCGAAGGACGTCGTGACCCCGCCGGGCGGCATGAGCCCGGGTCGGTTCGAGGACCGTGACAAGTTCTTCCGGCGTCTCGTCGAGGCCTCGCCGGTCGGTCAGCTCGGCAGCGGTCACCAGAAGGATTCGTTGCTCCGCTCGCTGGACAACGCGCATCGCCTGCTCGGCTCTCCCGCGGCCAAGGCCTTCGACCTCACGCTCGAGAAGCCGGAGACCATCGCGAAGTACGTGCCGGGCGGATGGGATTTCAGCAAGAAGCTCGGCGGCGACCAGAACCGGGAAGGCAGCTACGAGAAGGCGAACATCCAGCGCTTCGGTCTCGGATGCCTGCTCGCGCGGCGGCTCGCCGAGGCCGGCGCGCGCTACATCGAGGTCACGACCGAGTACATCCCGTTCCTCAACTGGGACACCCACGAGCACGGCCACGAGAAGCTGACCAACATGAAGGTCGCCATCGACGGCGCGATCTCCCAGTTGGTGCTCGACCTCGAGGAGCGCGGCATGCTCGACCGCACGCTCATCGTGCTCGCGAGCGAGTTCAGCCGCGACATGATGCAGGAGGGCAAGCCCGACCGGCCGATCCAGGACCAGGTCCCGGTGCCCCAGAAGATCGAGTCGCTGACGCACTATGGCATGCACCGCCACTTCACCGACGCCGGTTGCGTGCTGCTCTTCGGCGGCGGGATGAAGAAAGGGCATCTCCACGGGCTCACAGCCGATGAGCGTCCGTGCAAGACCATCAAGGACCGCGTCGTCATCGAGGACCTGCACGCGACGATCTACCGCGCGCTGGGCATCTCGCCCAAGCTCTCCTACGAGATCGAGAAACGCCCGTTCTACGTCACCCGCGACGGCCTCGGGAAGCCGGTCGCGGATGTGTTCGCGCGCGGTATCTGAACCCGGCGCGGCGGCGGCCGGCCACGGTCCGGGGTCCGGGGTCCGCCCCGCGTCCGTCCGTTACTGCGTCGGTTTCTTGAACTTGGAGTCCTCCGGGTTGCCGCCGGTGCCGACATCGGTCACGCGGAGCGTGAACGTGGCGGTGTCCGGTTTCGTCCGGCGGAGCCGGTAGGCGACCTTGATGCCGCCGATCTCCTTGTAGTCCTCGTAGATGTCCTGGGCCGGCTGCATGCCCGCGTCGGTGTACGCCTCGTGGTCCCAGCGGACGAGCAGGCCCGTCGCGGAGGCGAAGAAGAGCTTCTCGGTCTTGCCGTCCGCGGTGATGCCTTCGACCACGTCGCAGGGGACCTCGCCGACCTTCTCCGTGCCCTTGACCGCGAGCTTTCCGAGGCCGCGACCGGGCTCGATCGGGCGCCAAAAATCGGCCTGCCGGACCAGGTCCTTGAGCTGGTCGCCGGTGATGTCCTGCACGTTGCCGCCGGGCATGCTGACCCACGCCGCCGGTCCGTCGGTGCCCACCACGATCGTGCCGCCGTTCGGGATGTCGATCGCCTGGAGCAGCTTGTCCGGCGCCTTGGCGAGGCTGACGAAGTTGACGGTGACACCGGGCATCACCGCCAGTTCGAGGTCGCCCTTCAGCGAGCGGACAGTCTGGGCGCGCAGGGCCTCCTCTCCGCCGAGCGCCTTCACGTGGCGGGCGATGAGCGCTGCGGCGCCGGTCAGGACGGGGGCGGTGGGCTTGGCCTCCAGCGCAGGTTTGGCGGCGGGTTCCGCGGCAGGCGATGAAAAGGCCAGAGCCGCTGCGAGGACGGGCAGGAGGACGGTTTTCGGATCCATGACGAGGAACGGGGCGAGGCTTCGGGACGCGGGGTCGGACAACGGGATGTGGGTGATGCTCAACCGAAGAACGAGCGGACCTGCGCGACCACGTGGTCCGCCTGCGCGTCGGTCAGTTCCGGATACATCGGCAGCGGGAGGATCCGCCGCGAGACGGATTCGGACACCGGGAAGTCGCCGGCCTTCCAGCCGCGATCGGCGTAGCACTTCTGCAGGTGGAGCGGCTGCGGATAATAGATGATCGTGGGCACGCCGTTGGCGGCGAGATGCGCCTGGAGCTCGTCACGCCGGTCGGAGAGCAGGGCGTAGACGTGGTAGATGTGGGTGTTGCCGGACGCGGTCTCCGGCAGTTGGAGCGGCAATCCGGCGAGACCGGCGTCGTAGCGCGCCGCGATCTCCGCGCGGCGGGCGTTCCACCCGGCGAGGTGCGGCAGCTTCACCCGCAGGATGGCCGCCTGCAGTTCGTCGAGCCGCGAGTTGTAGCCGTGGATGTCGTGGAAGTAGCGGCGCTCGATGCCGTGGACGCGCAGCATCCGGAGCTTCTGGGCGAGCGCCTCGTCGTCGGTCACCACCATGCCGCCGTCGCCGGCCGCGCCGAGGTTCTTGGTCGGATAGAAGCTGAGGCATCCGAGCACGCCGTGGCTGGCGACCGGTTTGCCGTCGCATCGGGCGCCGATCGCCTGCGCGCAATCTTCGACCAGCGGGATGCCCAGCGCCGCCAGATCGTGGAGGGGGGCCGCCTGGCCAAAAAGGTGGACCGGGATGATCGCCTTCGTCCGCGGGGTGATGCGCCGGGCGACCTCGGCCGGATCGAGCGTGAAACGGCGCGGATCGATGTCGGCGAAGACCACGCGGGCGCCGACCTGATGGATGCTTTCGGCCGGCGCGATGTAGGTGAACGGCGTGGTGATGACCTCGTCGCCCGGACCGATGTCGAGGGCGCGGAGCGCGAGCGTGAGCGCGTCGGACCCAGAATTCACCCCGATGCCGTGCTTCGCCCCGCAGAAGGCCGCGACCTCCTGCTCGAACGCGGCGACGTTCGGGCCGAGGATGTAATGGCCTTTGGCGAGGACGGCCTCGACGGCGGCGAGGGTCTCGGTGCGGAGCGCGGCGAACTGCGCGGCGGGATTGAGGAAAGGGACGTTCACAGTGAGCGACCGGGAGCAGAATGGATAGCTCCCCATGAGCGCAAGCGCGGGTTCAGGCGGCGGCGGCACGGACGGCCCGCACGGTGCCGGGGTCCGGGCCGCCGGGTTCAGCGTCCGGGGCGTCGGGCGCCGCTGAAGCGCTGGCTCCAATAAGGCTCCGTCAGCGACGAGAACATGACGCCCTTCGTGGTGCTGGCGTGGGCGAACTCGTTACCGCCCATGCTGACGCCGACGTGCGAGACCCCGCTGCCCGTCGTCTGGAAGAAGACGAGGTCGCCCAGCTGGATCGCATCGGAAGGGACCTTCGCTCCTTTGAGCCATTGGCCGCGCGAGGTGCGGGGCAATCCGAGGGAGGTGACCTCCTGGTAGACCTTGTCGGTGAAGCCGGAGCAATCGATGCCGTCGCGGTCCTGTCCGCCCGCTTTGTACGGCACGCCGAGCCAACGGGACGCCGCCGTCCGCCAGCGTCCGGCGTCGGCGACGGTGGTGGATGCCAACCGCGCGGCCGGCGTGTTGCCACCGTCGGGCCAGTAGGGCAGACCGGTCTGGGTCTTGACCTTGGACATCATGCATCCGGTGCCGAGCAACACGGAAGCGACGAGAGCGGCACCTAGCAGCGGGTTTTTCATGGAGGACGGGGCGGGACGGAGAATGGAAAGGAAGGTCATCGCGGGCGATATTCGGCCTGCGCTTTCGGCAGGAGCGCCTTGAGGTTCGCCACGCGCTGGTCGTCGGTCGGATGCGTGCGGAGGAACCATGGGGTCGCTCCGCCTTTCTGGCGGTTGTGGTCGCCGAAACGCTGCCAGAACGCGACCGATGCGGCGGGATCGTACCCGGCGCGGGCCATGTAGAGCAGGCCGATCTCGTCGGCCTCGGATTCTTGGCCGCGACTGTGGGGCAGGGCGACGCCGAGCTGTGAACCGACCCCGTAGACCTGGGTGAAGACCGGTCCGTAGGCCGCGTACTTCGAGCTGCCGAGAATCGAGCCCGCGATCCGTCCTCCCATCTGGAGGCCGGCGGCCTCGGTCATGCGTTCACCGCCGTGGCGGGCGACAGCGTGGGCGACCTCATGGCCGATGACCGTGGCGAGCCCGGCGTCATCCTTGCAGATCGGCAAGATCCCGGTGTAGATGCCGACCTTGCCGCCGGGCAGGCAAAAGGCGTTGGCCTCCTTGCTGTCGAACACGACGAACTCCCACTGGGCGCCCGGCAGCGATGCGACGGAGGCGATGCGCTTGCCGACGCGCTGCACCTGCTCGTTCAGCTTGGGGTCGCGGCTGATCGGCACCTCCTTCTTCATCTTGTCGAACTCGGAGAAGCCGAGCTGCATCTCCTCGCCTTGGGAAAAGATGTTGACCTGACGGCGTCCGGTCTCGCTGACGGTCGTGCATCCGGCCAGCAGCACGAGCGCTGCGACCGGTGCCAGACAGCAAGAAATCTTGTTCGCGAGGAGGTGGCTCACGCGTCGATTCGAGCACGATCCGCCCGACGGGACAAGCGGTGGGACACGCGGGGGTGCGATCGGAAGTGGCGGATGCACCCCTCCCATCGCGGAAAGCATCCCGCATCGTCCAACCGGCTTTCCGCTCACTCCTCGGCGGCGGACAGCTGGGCCAGCACGCTGAGATCCTCGAGCGTGGTGGTGTCGCCCTTGATCTCGAGGCCGCTGGCGACCTGTTTGAGCAGGCGCCGCATGATCTTCCCCGACCGGGTCTTCGGCAACGCCTCGGCGAAGCGGACCTCGTCCGGCTTGGCGACCGGTCCGATCTCTTTGCCGATGTGGTTGCGCAGCTCGTTCTTCAGCTCCGGCGTCGCTTTGATCCCGGTCTTGAGCGTGACGAAACAGACCAGGGCCTGTCCCTTGAGCTCGTCCGGACGGCCCACGACGGCGGCCTCGGCAACGCTCGGATGGCTGACCATCGCGCTCTCGACCTCGGCCGTGCCGATGCGGTGGCCGGCGACGTTGAGCACGTCGTCGATCCGGCCGACGATCCAGAAGTAGCCGTCATTGTCCTGACGGCATCCGTCACCGGTGAAGTAAGCATGCTTCACCTCCGACCAGTAGGTCTCGACGAAGCGTTTCGGATCACCCCACAGGCCGCGGAGCATGGACGGCCACGGTTTGCGGATGACGAGCTTGCCGCCGGTGCCCTTGGGCACGGCCTTGCCGTGGTCGTCCACCACCTCGGGCAGGATGCCGAAGAATGGCAACGTCGCGGTGCCCGGCTTGGTCGGTGTGGCGCCGGGGAGCGGGGAGATCATGATGCTGCCGGTCTCCGTCTGCCACCAGGTGTCCACGATGGGACAACGGCTTCCACCGATGACCTTGTGGTACCACATCCACGCCTCGGGATTGATCGGCTCGCCGACGCTTCCGAGCAGCCGCAACGAGGAGAGATCGTGCTTCTTCGGCCATTCGTCACCCCACTTCATGAAGGCGCGGATCGCGGTCGGCGCCGTGTAGAGGATGCTGACGCGGTACTTCTCGATGATGCGCCAGAAACGGTCGGGCTCGGGCCAGTTCGGCGCGCCCTCGTACATCAGCGCCGTTGCGCCGTTGGCGAGCGGGCCATAGACGATGTAGCTGTGGCCGGTGACCCAGCCGACGTCGGCCGTGCACCAGTAGACGTCCTCCGGCTTGAGGTCGAAGACGTATCTGGACGTGAGCTTCGCCCCGAGCAGATAGCCGGCGGTGGTGTGCAGGATGCCCTTCGGCTTCCCGGTCGAACCGCTGGTGTAGAGGATGAACAGCGGCGTCTCCGAACCGAGCTTCGCCGCCGGGCATCTGGAGGTGACGTACTCCAGCTCGCGATGCCACCAGAGATCGCGGCCTTCGGTCATGTGCACCTCGTTGCCGCAGCGCCGGACCACGACGACCTTCTCCACGCTCTTGGCGAGCAGCGAGCCGTCGGCGGCTTTCAGCACGAGCGCGTCGTCGACGTTCTTCTTCAGCGGGACCACGGCGCCGCGACGGTATCCGCCGTCGGCGGTGACGATGAGTTTCGCGCCGCAATCCGCGACGCGGTCGGCGACGGACTGGGCGCTGAAGCCACCGAAGATCACGCTATGGATCGCGCCGATGCGGGTACAGGCCAGCATCGCGATGGCCGCTTCGGGGACCATCGGCAGGTAGAGGATGACCCGATCACCTTTGTCGACGCCGTTCCGCTTGAGCACGTTCGCGAACCGGCAGACCTCGCGATGGAGCTGCGCGTAGGTGAGCACGCGTTCTTCGCCGGGTTTGCCATCGGTGGCGGGCTCGCCTTCCCAGATGAGGGCGGCCCGGTTCGCGGTCGGCGTGCCGAGCCAGCGGTCGAGGCAGTTGGCGCTGACATTGAGCTGCCCGCCGATGAACCATTTTGCGTAAGGCTCCTTCCACTGGAGCACCTTGGTGAAGGGTTTCTGCCAGACGAGCTCAGCCTTCGCTTGCTTGCTCCAGAACCGGTCCGGCGACTTCACCGATTCGGTCCACAGCTTTTTGTAGGCGGCGAGACTCTTGACGTGCGCCTGGGCGGCGAACTCCTTGGCGGGCTTGAAGACGCGGTTTTCTTTGGAGAAGGACGTGATGTTCTGGCTCATGGCACTTGGAGAGAGACGGGCGGAGCTTGGGAAAGGAGCCGGGACGAGTCAATGAAAGTGCCCTCAAATGGCCGGAACTTGGCTCGGTGGGGATCGTCGGCCCGGACGTCGCCGCGGTCCGCGCTGAGGTCGCGGTCCAGGACCTCCCGGCGCCGGCCGGTCTTGGAGCCCCCTGTTCCGGACAGAACGATATCGGCCCGGATGAGCGCCGGTCTGCCCGGCGGTCGTCCCTCCCCCTCACGCCAGACCGAGCGCCTTCACCACCTGGACGGTCGAATGGGCCTTGTTCAGCGTGTAGAAGTGGATCCCCGGCACGCCTTCACGGATCAGCTCCTCGCACTGCTTCGCGCAGTAGTCGATGCCGAACTGCGTCACCGCCGCATCGTCGTCGCCGAGCTCGTCGAGGCGCGCCACGAACGCCGCGGGCAACGCCGCGCCGCACATCGCCGTGAACCTCTTCGTCTGCCCGCGCGACACGACCGGCAGCATCCCGGGGATCAGCGGCACGTCCACTCCAAGTTTTTTCACCAGATGGTCGCGCATCCGGAGGAAATCAGCGTTGTCGAAGAAGAGCTGGGTGACCACGAAATCAGCCCCGGCGCGGATCTTGTCGGCGAGAAATCCCCAGT
>Ga0209443_1000222_pt1 | contig 37775 bp, 34 predicted proteins | sample LauGreBMM110DCMD_2_FD_187571 | JGI IMG/M metagenome (GOLD analysis project Ga0209443, IMG submission 187571) | Freshwater lake microbial communities from Lake Michigan, USA - Su13.BD.MM110.DCMD (SPAdes) (version 2) | ecosystem: Environmental > Aquatic > Freshwater > Lake | place: Lake Michigan... | reverse complement strand
TGATCGTGAATGAAAATCGCGAATTTCCAGAAGGAAGTAAGAGTAATAGTAAAAGAATACGTATTAAAATAAAAAAAAATAATCTTAATTCGAATGGCAACAAATCAGGAAAATTAAAAAATTCTTTAGAATCAAATATTTTTATAATCATAATTATTGCATATATAATTTTAGGTTATATGATTTATATTACCTTAGAATAATATGTTTTAAGACAAAAATACATGATTAGCTTTATATTTTGTAAAGACTAGATTATTGATCAGCATATTTAAATATAAAAAAATTTCCAGATTTTCTTTTTTAAATACTAACCTTTATTGTTCAATTTATAAAATGCTTTTAGATTTTTAAATTATAATAAAATTATAAAGCTATGCAGTTAGTAAAAATTTACGTACACTTTATTTGGTGCACAAAAAATAAGATTTCATTTCTTTTAAAAAAAAAAATAAGGAAAACCATTTGGAATAATCTCGAGAAAACCTTCAATAAGAATGGGGTTTACATTGATTTTATCCCTGGATATTCTGATCATAACCATTGCCTGATAAGACTACCCCAAGAAGAATCCCTTGAAAAAAAATGAAAGATATAAAAGGAGAGCAGCTGTTGTGGATTAATAAAAATGGAGGGGGAAATGGATCCATTCTTGAGGAAATGACGCCGTTTTTGGAGAAAGCTATAGCAAACAAAATAGAGTATAAAGACGATTATTTTACAATTGCTATTATGGAATCTAAAATAGACAAGGCGGAAAATAAAAAGCAACAAGACGAAAAAAAAGATGTACAAAAGACAGGATATAATGAATTTAGAATAAAATACGGATTTGAAAAATACGAAGTTAAATAAGTGTATCAAGAAGGGGAAATACAATTGAAAATTAAGTGATTGAATATAAAAACCTACTACTGAATTTTTGACTATTATTATACCATTCTTTAAAAAAAAGGTTCTTCTCAATGATTTTATACCAATCAATAATTACACCGCAATAATTCTATATAAAACCTCAAAAGAATTTGATTAAATTCAGATAATTCTAAATAATAAATCCCACATCCAAACCACCGCATTGCACTTTACCCTAAGTTATGTCTTTTGTTTTTTCTTTTTAGCCGCAGGGAACAATACATTATTCAAAATCAAGCGATATCCTGGTGAATTGGAATGCAAATCGAGTATAGTGACTGGATCTCCAACTCTATGCTGATAATCTTCCGGATCGTGTCCTCCATAAAAAGTAAACATACCTTTGCCTTTTTCTCCGTGGACATAGCGTGCTTCTCCATTAAGTTCGCAGGTTCCCATCAGTAGAACATTTGATTTTATAAGTTCGGGATCAAAAGAAGTTGTTTGTCCCATAAATCCTTTGATTAATTGGGTATGATTTTGGCATAACATACTAGGAATTGGATCCCATTTTGCCGAAAATTCCATCAAGGTAAAATAATCATTTTCCATTGGGACTTTTCTTTTTTCGGTCATATCAATATCTGAAAATTCATAATGTTCTGGTTTTCGGTCTAAAATAAAATCCTTGAATACAAAGGAATTGGCATAATTTATTTTGGATTGGAAATAAGCTTCACTGGCATCTCCGTCAAACATAGTCTCACAAATATCAACTCCATCTGCCGCTAGGGCAATATCAAAACTATCCGTTGCAGAACACATGGAAAACAAAAATCCACCGCCAATTACGAAATCCCTAATTTTTTTTGCAACAGCCCCTTTTTCTTCTGATACTTTATTAAATCCCAATTTTGAAGCCAAAGCTTCAGCAGCTGCCTTTTGATCCATATACCAAGGCGAATTTCTATAGGAGCCATAGAATTTTCCATATTGACCCGTAAAATCCTCGTGATGCAAATGCAACCAATCGTAAAGCAATAATTGGTCACTTAAAACTTCTTCATCATAAATGGGCGTAAATGGAATTTCGGCATAGGTTAAGACCAAAGTTACGGCATCGTCCCAAGGTTGTTTGCCTTTGGGAGTATATACTGCAATTTTAGGCGCTTTTTCAAGAACAACCACTTCCATGTTTTGAGAAGGACTTGAGATCTCATCCAAAATTTGATTGGTTTCTACATCGCTTAACACTTCAAAACTAACACCTCGAATTTGGCATTCCTTCCTGATTTCTGAAGCATCAGGAAATAAAAAAGAACCGCCACGGTAGTTAAGCAACCAACTGGATTTGTATTTTTTATCGATACACCAATAAGTAATTCCGTAAGCTTTAAGATGATTTTGCTGAGTCGTTTCATCCATTGGTAGCAAGATAAAAGAAGCGCGTACCGAAAAAGAAATGAGAATTACAAGTATAAAGAATACCTTTTTAGAAGCCATTTTGAAATTTTACTTCAAATATAATCGTTTTGAACAAAAGGATAAAAAAAATTCGCTTTACAAGCAAATTTTAAATTTATTTTTAGAACGGCATATCGTTATCATTCTCTTCCTCATTTAAATTACTTCCAAAGGCTTCGTTTGGAGAAGGGAGGTTTTTAGTTTGAAACGGATTGTCGTCGTGATTCATTTTGGAGGGTAGATCATCGTAGCTTCCTCCATAATCTTCAAGATTATCAAATTTCCCTAAATTTCCAATAAACTTCAATCGAACGTTTTCAAGAGAACCATTTCTGTGTTTGGCGATGATGAATTCGGCTTGACCAGCTGATGGTGTTTGCTCATCGTCATCCCATTCGTCTATTTTATAATATTCTGGTCTGTAAATAAAGGATACAATATCCGCATCTTGTTCAATCGCCCCCGATTCACGAAGATCCGATAGCAATGGTCTTTTACTTGATCCCCGAGTTTCTACGGCACGAGATAATTGAGACAAAGCAATTACTGGAATACTTAACTCCTTTGCCAAAGCTTTTAAATTTCTTGAAATCGTGGAAATTTCTTGTTCTCTGTTTCCGCCACCTTTTCCGTTTCCGCCAGCAGTCATCAACTGTAAGTAATCGACAATGATTATTTTTATTCCATGTTGCGAAGCCAAACGTCTCGCTTTTGCTCTTAAATCAAAAATGGAAAGAGAAGGCGAGTCATCAATAAAAAGAGGTGCTTTTTCTAAATTTTTAACTTTTACACTCAATTGTTCCCACTCGTGCTTTTCTAATTTTCCAGTTCGCAATTTCTCAGAAGACAAGCCAGTTTCTGAGGAAATAAGTCTTGTAATTAACTGTACAGAAGACATTTCAAGTGAAAATAACGCCACAGGGTGACCGAAGTCGATAGCAATATTTCGAGCCATAGAAAGTACAAAAGCGGTTTTACCCATACCTGGTCGAGCAGCAATAATTATTAAATCGCTAGGCTGCCAGCCTGAGGTAATTTTATCCAATTTTTCAAATCCAGTAGCGATTCCGCTCAATCCTTCTTGCTTGGCAATTTCTTCAATTCTTTTTTTAGCTTGTAAAACTAAACTTTGTGCTGTTTCTGAACTACGTTTTATATTTCCCTGAGTAACTTCATAAAGTTTAGACTCGGCTTTGTCTAACAAATCAAAAACATCCGTAGTTTCATCATACGATTCCTCAATAATATCGGAAGAAATTCGTATCAAACTACGTTGAATATATTTTTGGAGAATGATTCTTGAGTGAAATTCAATATGTGCTGAAGATGCTATTTTTTGGGTAAGTTGAATTAAGTAAAAATCACCTCCTGCTAAGTCTAATTTTGCATTTTTTCGCAACTGAGCCGAAACCGTTAATAAGTCAATAGGTTGGGTGTCTGTAAAAAGCTGGACAATAGCCTCAAAAATATATTTGTGGGCCTCTTTATAAAAAGCATCTGGTTGTAAAATATCTATTACCTCATCAACCCCTTTTTTGTCAATCATCATGGCGCCAAGAACGGCCTCTTCTAAATCGAGAACTTGTGGTGGAAGTTTCCCCTTTTCAAGGTTGATAATTGTTGTTTTATCTATTCTAATTGGGTTTATATTCCTGACATTTTCCATAGAGCGAAAGTAGTGAAAATTAAAAAAATAGCATCGCTGAGTTATTACAAAAAAATGTTGATAAACTGTCCTTTTTTGTTAACAACGCAAAAAAAATCCGAAGTTGTAAGGCTTCGGATTAAATCGCATAAAATATGATTTTACTCTTTGTATTCGCCCATATCGCTGTATTTCTGCATTCTTTGGGCAACTAATTCTTGTGTTGATAAGTCTTTCAATTCATGAAATCCTTTCATAATATAATTTTTTACCGTTTCGAAAGTAGTTTCTCTATCATAGTGAGCCCCTCCAAGTGGTTCAGGGATAATATCATCAATAAGATTTTGTTGCTTCATGTCGGAAGAAGTCAACTTCAAGGCTTCGGCGGCTTGTTCTTTGTAATCCCAACTTTTCCAAAGGATAGAAGAGCAAGATTCTGGAGAAATTACAGAATACCAGGTATGCTCAAGCATATATACTTTATCGCCTACTCCTATTCCCAATGCACCACCTGAAGCGCCTTCTCCTACAATAACAACAATGATAGGTACTTTTAACCGGACCATTTCAATTATATTTCTGGCAATCGCTTCACCTTGCCCACGTTCTTCGGCTTCAATTCCAGGAAAAGCTCCTGGAGTGTCCACTAATGACAGAACTGGAATGCCGAATTTCTCTGCCATTTTCATTAATCGCAATGCTTTTCGGTAACCTTCTGGGTTTGCCATTCCAAAATTCCTGTATTGGCGGGTTTTAGTATTATACCCTTTTTGTTGGCCAATAATCATAAAAGACTGCCCATCAATTTTTCCCAAACCGCCTATCATGGCTTTGTCATCTTTAAATCCTCTATCACCATGAAGTTCTAGAAAAGTATCTCCACAAAGTGCATTAATATGATCTAAAGTGTAAGGTCTGTTTGGGTGTCTAGACAATTGGACGCGTTGCCAAGCTGTTAGATTTTTATAAATATGCCGTTTGGTTTCTTCTAGTTTTTTATTAATTTGTTTACAAGTATTGGTCACATCAACATCAGATTCCTGTCCAATAACAAGACATTTATCCAACTGGTCTTCCAATTCTTTTATGGGAAGCTCAAAATCTAAATATTCCATGAATTAAGGTTTTTTATGTTTTTGATTTGAAATGCAAAGATAAAATTTAAAATTATCAAAAACGTTTATTTTTTATTTATGTGTTCCAGATTGATCGTTTGAAATTTTTAGCGCTCTATGGATCTATATCTGTAAAATAATGTTTCATAAATCCATTAAATATAACCGTGACTACTATTATCAAAGCTCCAATATAAAATTCCACACTCATTTTTTCTTTTCCTCCAATACAGAAATAGGCTAAAAAAATTCCGTAAACTGGTTCCATACTTGTAGTAAGCATTACCGTATAAGGCGATAGTTTTTGCATCACTTTAACTGAAGCTGTAAAAGCATAAGCAGTGCATACTGAGGCTAAAATCAAAATTAAAATCCAATCTTTGGAAGACAATATAAAAAATTCAGTCGTAAATTGGTTTTGAAACAAAAAGTATAAGCTAATAAAAACAACCCCTGACAAAAATTCATAAAAGGTGATGACTGATGATTCATGTTTTGCTATTAATTTTCCATTTATTAAGGTAAATAAAACTCCTAAAATAACAGAAAATAATGCATAAGCTATTCCCTCAAAATAATAGATTTCAACCTTTACTATCAAGGCTAGTCCTACAATTATTAAAAGCCCGAAGAACACTTCGTGCCAAAGCATCTTTCGTCTATAAAAGAGTGGTTCAAGTACAGAAGCGAAGAAAGCGCCTAGCGAAAATACCAACAAAGTAATTGAAACATTAGAAATATGGATAGCCTTAAAAAAAAACACCCAATGAACCGCCATCAATAATCCCACAAAAATCAGTTTAAAAAACTCCTTTAGTGGAATTTTAAATGAAATCTTTTTGAATATAATAAAGAGAAATATAAAAATACCCGCAAACAACATTCGGTACCAAACTAAAACACCTGCTTTGATTGAAATCAAGGCCCCTAAAACTGCCGTGAATCCCCAAATAAAAACAATTAAATGAAGGTTTAAATAGGATTGGAGTTTATCGTTTCGCATTTCGCAGTAAGTAAATAGCTAAGATTCCAAAAACTATATTCGGAAACCAAACGGCTAATAAAGGGGAAACACTAGACTTTTCAGCCAAGGTTCCAAATATTTTGTCAAAAAAAACAAAGGCAAAAGCCAATGCTATTCCTATGGCTAAACCGAATCCCATACCTCCTCTTCGTTTCATTGATGAAACTGCAACAGCTATAATGGTAAGAATAAAGGCCGAAACTGGAATACTGTATTTTTTATATAAAACCACCAAATACACGTTGATATTTGATGATCCTCGGCTTTTTTCTTTATCTATAAAACGATTCAATTTGCCTAGAGTCAATGTTTCAGCTATATATACCACGGGGGTCAAATCTTCTAAATCAAAACTAAAAACAGCATCTTTTTTATCCTCTTTTTCAATTTTATCCTCTAAATCCCCAATCGTTCTTTTTGTATAATTATACATCGTATAGGTTCTGTATTTTGGATTCCATTTAATTCTGCTCGCTGTAATTTTATATACTAATTTGTTCTTTTTAAACTTCTCAAGACTGAAGTTAAAAGCTACTTTTGATTCCGTGTTAAAGCTATTGACGTAAATAAATTCATCATTACTTATTTGACGATACACGTCAGTATCGTCCCCTCTAATCTGTTCTTTCCCCCCTGTTCTGAGGTAGGTATACCGGAAATTATTAAATCCTTCACTTGATTTTGGAACAATAAAAAAACCCATTAATAAAACAAATACAGAAACAATTGCGGCTCCTATTAAGTAGGGCCTCATAAACCTAGAAAATGAAATTCCAGAACTTAATATCGCAATAATTTCAGTGTTATTTGCCATTTTTGAGGTGAACCAAATGACAGATAAAAACAAAAATATGGGGAATAATAAATTAGTAAAATATATGGTAAAATTATAATAATAAATAGCAATGTCAACAAATGGAATTTCTTGTTCCAACATAAAATCTATTTTTTCCGAAATATCAATAATAATACCGATTGGCGCAAACAATAGTAACATTACCACAAAAGTGGATAAATATTTTTTTAAGATGTATTTGTCTATTATGTTCATTTTTTGGGTATTGGGTGTTGGGTATTGGCAAATTATTACCTAAACCCTGAACCTAATTACAATCTCTGGTTCATGTTTCGAACCATCATTTCTTTCCAAGTTCTAAAATCTCCTGCTAATATATGCTCTCTAGCCTCTCGAACTAACCACATATAGAATCCAAGATTGTGTATCGTCGCAATTTGTTTTCCCAAATATTCATTTGCTGCAAACAAATGACGCAAATAGGCTTTTGTATATTCCGTATCCACAAAAGTATGACCCATTTCATCTAATGGTGAAAAATCATCTTCCCATTTTTTGTTTTTGATATTAATGGTTCCATTAGCAGTAAACAACATTCCATTTCTGGCGTTTCGTGTTGGCATTACGCAATCGAACATATCAATTCCGAGGGCAATATTCTCCAAAATATTTATTGGTGTTCCAACGCCCATTAAATATCGAGGTTTGTCTTCGGGAAGAATTTCACAAACAATTTCAGTCATCGCATACATCTCTTCAGCAGGTTCTCCAACCGAAAGCCCGCCAATAGCATTGCCTTGTTGGCCAGAATTTGCTATGTATTCTGCAGATTGTTGACGCAAATCCTTATAGGTACTTCCCTGAACAATTGGAAAAAAAGTTTGCTCATAGTCATATTTTTGAGGTATCTTTTCCAAATGATTAATACATCTATCCAACCATCGGTGCGTCATGTGCATCGAACGTTGGGCATAGCGATAATCACAAGGATATGGAGTACACTCATCGAAAGCCATTATAATATCAGCGCCAATAGTTCGTTGAATTTCCATTACATTTTCCGGTGTAAAAAAATGATAAGACCCGTCAATATGAGATTTAAATTTAACGCCTTCTTCCTTAATTTTTCTATTGGCCGAAAGAGAATACACTTGATAACCCCCTGAATCGGTCAAAATATTGCGATCCCAATTCATAAATTTATGCAAACCACCTGCTTTTTCTAAGATTTCGGTTTGTGGCCGCAAATATAAATGATAGGTGTTTCCTAAAATAATATCAGGATTAATATCGTTTTTCAATTCCCGTTGATGCACTCCTTTAACAGATGCAACCGTACCTACGGGCATAAAAATAGGAGTTTCGATCACACCATGATCTGTGGTAATAGTACCTGCTCTAGCTTTAGTATGTGGATCTTTTTGTAATAAATTAAATATCATTATTCATTTCTATTGTTTTTGGGCAGATGAAATTCGCCGACAATTTATTTTTAAAATAAGAATTACTTTCGCTCATTTTATAAAATCATTTATAAGGGCGCAAAGATAATTTATTTAGAATTTAGGAATTGGGTATTAGGATTATATTTAACAACACCGACTGAAATGTTAACTGAGTTGATTAATTTAATCCTCTTTGGGTCTACAAAATTAATCTGATTGGATTTGTACAAAATTTTAACTACGAAAAACTACTTTTTAAGGAATTTGTTATTTATAAACGACAAGAAAACATAAGTGATTATAATCATAGGGATACCCATGTATTGAAAAAAAACAATCAACATAACCGAAAGCAACAAAAAAATGATTTTCACTTCGTTTTTCTTAAAAGTAAAATTCTTTATTTTTAAGGAAAATAATGGAATTTCAGCATTGAGAATATATGCACTGAATAAAGTAATGGTCAACAAAAACCAAGGATTGGAAAACATTTCAAAAACCATTAAGGAATCCGAATATTTTAGAACTAAAGGCAAACTGATTATAAACAAAGTATTGGCAGGAGTTGGCAAACCAATAAAAGAATCCGTTTGGCGGGTATCAATATTAAAATTAGCCAAACGATAACAAGAACCCAAGGTAATTATGAATCCTAAATAAGGCAAAATCAGAAGTGGCGCAATAGGATTTTGGGATTTTTGTAATAAATAAAACATTACCATTCCTGGAACTAGTCCACTGGTAACCATATCAGCAAGGGAGTCCAATTGCAACCCAAACGGACTAGAAACCTTAAGTAATCTAGCAAAAAAACCATCAAAAAAATCAAGAAATATACCCAAGCAAACAAAACAGAACGCTATTTCGAAATTGTGTTCAGATACAAAAACTAAGGCGACACAGCCACAAAAAAGATTGAGTAACGTAATAATGTTTGGAATATGTGTTTTAAAGTTCATTGTAATTTGAATTATATAATCTGAGTTGGCAAATTTAATATAATAAGTGAATGAGAAGTGCGTTTTTCAGAATAGATTTATGTCACTAAATTTATTGATCCTTGAATGGGTTATTAAAAAAGGCATAAGCTCGGTAAAAAATTATATTTTTGGTAAAAATTAAATAGTCCTTCGATTTGCTAAAAAAATCAATGATAAAGAAAATTTCATTATTACTTTTGCTCCTAGTTTGTGCTAGTTCTCATGGTCAGGCCGTTAGGAACTACTCGAACGAGTTTATGAATATTGGAGTTGATGCAGCAGCATTGGGAATGGCAAATGCAGTAACTTCGAGTACTAGCGATGTAAACTCTTGTTATTGGAATCCAGCAGGGCTTACCCATCTTGATGATCAAGAAGTGTCGTTGATGCACGCCAATTATTTTGCTAATATTGCCCAATATGACTATATCGCCTATGCTAAATCTATAGATAATCAAAGTGCTTGGGGAGTTTCCTTGATTCGTTTTGGAGTCGATGATATTATGGACACCTCCGAATTGATTGATAGCCAAGGTAATATTGACTATAACCGCATTAGTCTTTTTTCTACCGCCGATTATGGATTTACTGTTTCCTATGCTCGAAAACTAACTCTTTCAGGATTTCATTATGGAGTGAATACCAAAGTAATTCGTAGGGTGATCGGTAAATTTGCGAGTTCTTGGGGTTTTGGCTTTGATGCTGGCTTACAGTTCGAAAAAAATAACTGGCAATTTGGCTTGATGCTTCGTGACATAACGACCGCGTATAATATATGGAATATTAATGAAGTCGCTTATAAAAAAATTGCTGATGCCATACCAGGTCAAAATCAGGAATTACCGGAAAGTAACGAGATTACAGCTCCAAAAGCACAACTGGGATTATCCAAAAAATTTATTGTTCGCTATGATTACAGTATTTTGGCAGCGGCCAATATCAATATGAGGTTTACCAAAACTAACGACCTCATTACAACAGATTTTATGAGTGTTGATCCCGCATTGGGCTTTGAATTTGGTTATACTGATTTGGTTTTTCTACGTACAGGCTTAGGTAATTTTCAAAAAACAGAACAAATTGAAAGCACACTTATTAATCCAAAATTCAAAACAAGTTTTCAACCTAATATTGGGTTAGGATTTAAATATAAAGGCGTCCAAGTTGATTATGCATTGACGAATTTAGGCAACCAAAGCACAACCTTGTATTCTAATGTTTTTTCGGTAAAAGTGGATTTAGGGCAGTTTAGAAATTAATTTTATTACTATAATATATTCCAATGAATCTCTACTTTTTTAAAAAAATAGTCTTCATTTTATTCCTGATTGGATTCATAAACAGCAGTTTTGCGCAGCGTATTATATTATCAAAAAACACACTTACTAATGTTATCACTTGTGATACCGGAAACGAATCCTATTCGCTATTTGGACACACCGCCATTCGAATAAAGGACATAGAGAATAATTTGGATGTTGTTTATAACTATGGTGCCTTTGATTTCGATACGCCTAATTTTGTTGTTAAATTCACAAAAGGAGATCTTCAGTACTTTGCTGTTGCCCATTCGTTTACTGATTTCATGAATGAATACACCTATGAACAAAGAAGTGTTTACGAACAGGAATTAATTATTCCACTAGTTTTCAAACAAAGATTATTTGACAATTTAAATACGGCTTTAGCCTCAGAAGAACGTTATTACACCTATAAATTCATTGATAAGAACTGCACATCAATGCTGGTAGATATGCTAAACAAAACTCTGGGATCAAATGTTATTGTCAAGAAAACCAACACCGATAAAACCTATAGAACCATCCTGTATCCTTATTTTGAGAATTCATTTTATGAGAAATTAGGCACTAGTATCATTTTCGGAAAAAAGATGGACAAGCTTGGCACGCAGATTTTTTTGCCTTTAGAACTTCAAAAAAGTTTAAAAGGCATCCAGTTCGAAAATCATCCGATTTGCAAGGAAAACAAAATCCTTTTGGATTGTACAAAAAAAACAGCAAGCCCCTGGTGGGATAGTATTTATACCTTTGTCTTTTTGCTAGTTTTTATTATCGTTTTAAACAAAAAAAGTGTCGATTTATTTTATCTTGTAACAATGGGATTGTTGGGAGTATTTTTTTGTTTTGTAGGGTTTTATTCTTTTCACCAAGAGCTTTCTTATAATTACAATGTACTATTATTCAACCCGACTTTACTTTTATTACTTTATTTTCAATATATTAAAAACAAGAAATGGATTAGAAACATATGCTTGTTCAATATAATCTTAATACTTATTTACTTTGTGATAATGCTGAATAAAATACATTTATTGATTGTATTGCCGCTTATCTTGACAAATATTGCTCTTTTAATAAAAATGACTATTCGAAACAGTAAACGTATTTCGGTGGTGATTTAAAGTGAATTATTTAATGCTAAGATTTAAGATATCTTCGTTCGATTAAGCTATTGTCCTCTATAAAACAAAACTGTACTTATTGTTTTAATGGTGATGTTCAAATCTAAAAAAACACTTCGATGCTTGATGTAATATAAATCATATTGAAGTTTCATCAAACTATCTTCCAATGATTCCCCATAAGAATAATTGACTTGTGCCCAGCCAGTAAGCCCTGGTTTAATCACGTGACGAGTTTCATAAAAAGGCATTATTTGGGCTATTTTCTTGACAAATACTGGCCTTTCAGGACGCGGACCAATGATTGCCATATCGCCTTTAAGAATATTGAAGAATTGTGGAAATTCGTCGATTCGGGTTTTGCGCAAAAATTTTCCAAAAGGAGTAACCCGAATGTCGTTTGGTGGAAAATCCAGTAAAAAGGTTTTCAACGAAAGGTGATGCGATTTTGTGATTTCAGAACAATAAGTCTTATTTTAGGAATAAGAAATCTTTATTTAAATAACATAAAATCAAAATCTTATCCATTAATACTGCATTTATTAAATAAGGTAACACACTCCACCGCTTCCTTAACATCATGAACCCGAAGTATTTTAACTCCCTTAGTTAGGGCGATGGTGTTCAAAACTGTGGTTCCATTTAATGCTTGTTCCGATGAAGAATTTAAGGGTTTATAAATCATTGATTTTCTAGAGAATCCAACCAACAAAGGCAAATCCAAGATTTTAAACAATTCCAGCTTTTGCAAAACTTCATAATTTTGCTCTAGTGTTTTGGCAAAGCCAAAACCTGGATCGATAATCAAATCATTGATGCCGTAAATTCTAGCTTGAGCTATTCTTTCAGAAAAATAATATAGTAACTCCTTGATTATATTTTCATAACTTGTTAACGACTGCATGGTTTGTGGTGTGCCACGCATATGCATCATAACATACGGAATATTATATTTAGCAATAGTATCTAGCATTTTTTCATCACCAAGTCCTGCTGAAATATCATTAATCATAGTGGCTCCATTTTCAATACATACTTTGGCTACATTAGCTCTAAAAGTATCTATCGAAATCAAAGTCTCTGGGAAATGCGCTAAAATTGAATTTACCATAGGAACAATCCTAAGCAATTCTATTTCTTCCGAAACAAATTCGGATTTTGGTTTGCTAGAATAAGCCCCTATATCAATGAAAGTCGCTCCGTCTTCTAAAATTTTTTCGACTTGAGTTAGCATTTTACTTTCGTTTGTATACTTACCTCCATCAAAAAAAGAGTTGGGAGTGACATTCAAAATTCCCATTACTTTGGGAACCGATAAATCGATTAGTTGCCCTTTACAGTTTATTGTCATTTTCAAAATAAAAAATCGTTAGTCTTCATTCCTTAGTCCAATAAATATTTCTTATTTTTGTAGAAATTTAGACAAATATACACCAATAAATGGATAGTACTTCACAGGAATATGATAAGGTGATTGCAATTTGCCGCTCCCTTTTTATAAATAAAATGAAAGATTATGGTAGTGCATGGCGCATCTTGAGGCTTCCTTCCTTGACAGATCAAATCTTCATCAAAGCGCAAAGGATAAGAAGCTTACAAGAAAATGAAGTTCGAAAAGTGGATGAAGACGAAACCGGGGAATTTATCGGCATTATAAATTATTCGATTATGGCTTTGATCCAATTAGAACTTGGCGTTGCTGAACAGCCCGATTTGGACGTAACAAAAGCCACCGTATTATTTGATATCAAAGCTAAACTAACAAGAGAATTAATGCAAGCCAAAAACCACGATTATGGAGAGGCTTGGCGTGAAATGCGAGTGAGTTCGCTAACAGACTTGATTTTACAAAAAATACTTCGCGTGAAACAAATCGAAGATAACAAAGGGAAAACCCTAGTTTCTGAGGGCATTGATGCCAATTATCAAGACATGATTAATTATGCTGTTTTCGCTTTAATTTTGATGGATTTCGGCAACTAAGTATAAAAAAAATATGAAAAACTTAATCACTCAATTTTCGAGACTATTTGTTAGCATGTTATTTATTATTTCGGGTTTAATAAAACTGAATGATCCCATTGGATTTTCTTATAAACTAGCAGAATATTTTAGCGAGCCGGTTTTTAATTTACCTATTTTTCTGCCTTTCGTATTAGTAATTGCGTTGTTTCTGGTGATTTTAGAAGTGGTTTTGGGAGTAATACTCCTCATAGGTTATCGTTCAAAATTTACGATTTGGAGCCTGCTTATTTTGGTATTGATGTTTAGCTTCTTAACGTTTTATTCTGCTTATTTTGACGTGGTTAAAGACTGTGGGTGTTTTGGTGACGCCTTGCACCTAACTCCTTGGCAGTCGTTTACAAAAGATATGATATTATTGTTTTTTATATTGATATTATTATTCAATCAAAAACGAATAAAACCTTTATTTTCAAACACAACACAACATATTTTGGCATTTTCAAGCATTGCCGTGTGTGCTTTTATGGGCTATTGGGTACTCAACCATTTGCCGTTAATAGATTTTCGTCCTTATAAAATAGGAACCAATATTCAAAAAGGAATGGAAATTCCGGAAGGCGCACCAAAATCAGTAGTTGAAATGATATTTATTTATAAAGTGAATGGGGTTGACAAAGAATTTCGCGAAAAAGAATTAATGTCTATTCCTGCTGGAGCAACATTTGTAGACAGAAAAGACAAATTAATAACTGAAGGTTATGTGCCGCCAATCCATGATTTTGCAATGGAAAAAGACGGTTCCGATTATAAGGATGAATTTCTTAAAGAATCCAAATTGATTGTGATTGTGACTTATGATTTGGAAAAAGCCGATACTAAAGCTTTGATAAAATTGGAAAAGTTAAATCAGGATGCACAAATAAAAGGATACAAAGTAATAGGAATGACGGCTTCATCACCAGAAGAAATTACTAAAGCACAAAAACTATTTGGACTTTCCTTCGATTTTTATTTTTGTGACGCTACCACTTTGAAAACTATCGAAAGAGCCAATCCAAGTATTGTCGTCCTAGAGAAAGGTTCGATTAAACAAAAAGTGCATTATAACGATATTGAAAAATTGAAATTATAAATTATCCATGAAGCTTTTTACAAATAATTAGCTATTCCCTAAATAAAACATTTATACTATCTCGGTGGTATCTTACAAAATAGTTGAGTAAAGTTAGCTTGTCCCCAGAAACAAAATTCTAAATCGTATCAATAAAACTTTTCTCCGTTTTATTAAAAATCAACAATCCTAAAAAGAATAAAACAATAGTGATGAAAAAGGTATATAATAGTCCAAAAAAAGAAATATGCCCCACTCCCAATAGCATGTAGCGTGTGTTTTCTATAATATAAGCTAAAGGATTATACTTTACCAACCAAGCATACTTTGGCATTTTACTTTGTATTAACTCCATGGGATACATTACCGCTGACAGATACATTAGCAACTGAACTCCAAAACCAATTAGATAACTAATATCTCTATACTTGGTAACCAAAGACGATATGATCATTCCTAATCCCAATCCCAAAACACCCATTAAGACAACAAGTAAGGGAAAAAATAACGCAACAGCATTCAAGCTAATGAAAGCACCTTGGAAATAATAATAAACATAAAAAGTCATGAAAATTAAGAATTGGATTCCGAATTTTAATAAATTCGAAATAACAATCGATAGAGGCATAATCACTCGAGGAAAATAGACCTTGCCAAAAATGGCAGCGTTTCTCTTGAAGGTGTCCGAAGTGTCCGTTAGACAAGCTGTAAAATAATTCCAGATGGTAATTCCTGCCAAATTAAATAAAAAAGGAGGAATAGTTCCCGTATTTATTCCCGCCAAGTTATTAAAAATAATGGTGAAAGTTATAGACGTGAACAAGGGTTGTATTAAGTACCACAAAGGTCCCAATATGGTTTGTTTGTATACAGTAACAACATCTCGTTTAACAAAAAGCAGCAATAAATCACGATATTGCCATACTTCTTTGAGATTTAAGGAGAAGAATTTGGATTTTGGCTTTATCTCAAACAACCAATCTTGATGAATATTCTCTGTAGTATTGATATTTACTTTCGGTTTTTTTTCTGTTTAACAAATATAATAATTTGACCAAAGTATTTAATTTTTTTTTAGAATAGAATTACCAAATATTCATTTACTTTGTAATGTAAATTTTAATTAAAAAAAAATGTTTTCATTTTTTAAAGATAAAATAGTTTTAAAAGAGCTTATTCCTAAAGATCATATTGATATTCATTCACACCTTTTGCCTGGCATAGATGACGGAGCGAGTAATTTTGAAGACACCTTGCAACTAACTAAGGCGCTTCAGGATTTTGGGATTTCAGAATTAATTACGACCCCACATGTCATCCAGAACATATGGGACAATTCAAGCGAGAAAATCAAGAAAAGCGAAGCAAACACAATAATCAACCTAAAAAAAAATGGGATATCAATCCCATTTCGTGCGGCTGCAGAATACCTGATGGATGACCAGTTTGTGCGCCTTTTTAAATCTGGCGATTTATTGACAATCAAGAATAATTATGTGTTGGTTGAAATGTCCTATAGTAATCCTCCAATCCAATTGTATTCTATCATATTCGACTTACGAGTGGCAGGTTACACCCCAATATTGGCACACCCTGAACGCTATACTTATTACCACTACGATTTTGAAAGTTATCGGAAATTAAAAAAAGCAGGATGTTATTTTCAGCTGAATTTATTATCCGTGGTAGGGTATTACGGGATAGGTATTTCGAAAGTTGCTGCAAAATTACTGCAAGAAGGTTTGTATGACTTTGTGGGTTCCGATACGCATCATAAAAATCACATTGCGGCATTTGATCAAAAAGTACAATTAAAGGATTTGATACCACTTAAAGAAATTATTGCCAACAATCAGATTTTTAAGTCGGAATAGTTTATTATACACATTAGTAAATGAATGGAGTAGAATAAACAAAAACAATGAGCTAAACTTTTTACTATTTACGCTTCACAAAAAAATATTTTTTTGTAGACTTTTTTGGTATAATAACTAAACCGTTTATATTTTAAACAATTTTTTGTGCCATGGTAAGATATCTGGATTTTCTGGTTCTACTCCATAGCAATAAGAATAGCCATAAGTATAACCATAAGTGTACCCATAACCCAATTTTGAAAAATTGGTGTCATTAAGTAGCATACACATATTTTTTAATTTATTTTCTTTATATAATAAATTTATTAGTTGTAACATTTTTTTCTCTAAAAAGTTAGCACGAACAATATATACAAAACAATCTGAATGTTTAGCCAATAATAAGGTGTCAGTAACTAGATTTACGGGAGAAGTATCTACAATGATGTAGTCGTATTGCAATTTTAAATATTTAAAAAGGTCATCCACCCTTGTCCCCATTAGTAACTCTGCAGGATTTGGAGGTATCACCCCAGGAGGTAAAACATCAAAGTTTTTAAATCCTTCTTGTTTAAAAATCATATCCTCAATTTTCAAATCTTTAGAAGATAAATAATTAGTTACCCCTCTATCATCGGGCAATACTATGTATTCACTTAGTTTTGGATTTCTAATATCCATGCTCATTAGTAATACTTTTTTCCCTGTCAATGCAAATGTGGCTGCAAGATTTACCGAAACAAAAGTTTTGCCCTCTTTAGGAAAAGTGGATGTCAAAAATATAGTTTTGGCTTCACCTTCAGGTACCTCAGTAAGCATGAATTCAAGATTCGTACTAATAATACGAAGAGCTTCTGCTGAGCTAGTTCTATTTTCCGGTTTCATGATTTCATTTGGCGTATCTGATTTTGGTAAATCACCAATGAACGGAATAGTTGTTTCTCCTTGAAGATCGTAACGACTTTTTATTTTGTTATTCATAAAATCTAAAAGGTAGAAAATAGAGAGAGGAAATAAAAGTCCAATTAATAATGCAACTAAATAAAGAGTGCTTTTATTAGGTGAAACTGGAATAGGTAATGTTTTTGGACTATCAACAACTCTGGCATCCGAAATAGTTGTCGATAAATAAAGTGCTGATTCTTCTCTTCTTTGTAGTAAAAACAAATATAATCCTTCTTTTACTTTCTGTTGCCTAGAAATGACCTTAAATTGAAGTTCCATCTTCGGAAGGTTTAAAATTTTAGCATTCAAAATGGATTTACTTTTGATTAAATCTGCTTTTTGATTTTTTGTAATAGCTTGAAAACTAGTTAAAACTGAAATAATATTATTTTTTAAAGAAATCAGTTGCTGCTCTATTTTTATCACATTTGGATTCTCAGATGTTGCTGATTTTAGAATTTTGTTTCTATCTAAAACCAATTGATTATAAGAATTAATAAAGCCTAAAATATCACCCTGTCCCTGCCCCTGTCGAATAATAATATTATTGGGCAACAAATCTGTATAATTACTCTTTTTAGCAATGTTTAATATTGATGAAATTGAATTCGATTGGAGATCGAAATCCTCTAGTTTTTGATCATAACCCTTGGATTCTTCAAATAAATTACTCGATTCTGATTCGACGTTTAATAAATTATTTGACCTCTTAAAACTCGCCACATCACCTTCAACACCATCCAATTCTTGGGTAACTACTTTTAAACGTTCTGAAATAAATCTTGAGGTTTTTTCGAAAACAGAATTCTTATTGGCAATTGCAGCTTGATTATAATTATTTACGAAGGCAGTTAAAAAATCGATTGATTTAAGTACTATTGGATCTGCAATAGAAATTTCTACAATACCTGAAGCAGAAGGCACAGGAGCTATTTTAATTTTATTTTGATAACTAGCTACCGCTTCATCAAAAGGGATTACTAATATTGATATGTTGCGATAATTTATTTTGGAATTATAATTTTTGCTAATTGTTAAATTCCCATATTTAGTTTTAATTAGTTCCCCATATCTATATATTTTTTTCCTATTCAGAAAAAAGTTTGAATTTTCATCGTTCATTTCCAAAATAAAAGTGTTGGAAGTATTCCCTATAAAATCAATTTCAAATTTAGTGTTGTAAAATTGATTATTTGTATTGGTGAATTCAACTTTAATTGGTGCTTTTCCATATAAATCTTTGTCTAGTATTCTACCTCTTGCCAACAAGATAACATTTAAGTTTAGATTTTTAATAGTTTCTTCAATTAATGTCCTTGATTTCATTATCTCGATTTCATTGTCGACATTAGCATTTAGATTTGACTTCCCCCCAAAATCGTCAAGTATTTTTAATTCCGGATTTATACTTCCTTTATCGTCCTTAAGTATAAGGGTTGTTGACGCCTGAAAACTAGGAACTGTAAAATATCTTAAATAAGAAAAAACAATTGAAAAACAAAAAAGTAAACTCAATAAAAACCATTTCCACTGCGATGAATAGATATTTAAAAGAGCGTCAATATTAAAATCTGCTTTTAGTTTTTCGTTTGATTCGTTAAATTCCATCTATAAATTTATTTTTTTATATTATTAAAAATTAGATAAGTCAAAAACGATGCTGCTGCAGAAAACAAAAAGTTAAATTCACGACCACTTGCTGCACCCTGAATCCTAAGACGATTAGGCTCAACATACACCATGTCATTTTGTCTTAAATAATAAAAAGGGGAATTAATAAAATCTACCTTGGTAATATCAACTCTATTATAGGTGATAATTCCATCAACTTGTCTAATAATCAAAATATTTTTTCTTTTAGCAAAAACAGTTAAGTCTCCTGCCTTAAGCAAGGCCTCCACTAAGGTAAAACGTTCCGAATCAAAATTATAAAATCCAGGTGATTTAACTTCTCCTTGAATCGTTACTTTGTAATTTTTAAGCTTGACAGTAATCAATGGCTTTTTTATGTAAAAGGATATCTTTTCATTCAGCATTTTTATAAGTTCAGCTTGGGTTAAGCCCGCAATTGTTAATTTTCCTAATACTGGAAAATCAATCATACCATTTGCATCTACTAAGCAGGATACTCCCGGTTCTGAATTGGAACCAACTATATTATTAGAACCACCTATATTAAATGGCTTCGAGATTTCGGGATCATCACAAGATACGGCAATCAATAGCAAATCATCTGGCTGGATTTTTAATTCGTATGAAAATGCCATTTGTTTATTATTAAGACTATCAATATTCCGATAATAAATCATATTTTTTCTAGCTACACAGGAAAAAAGCAAGAAGGAAACTAAAACTAATAAGGTTGTTTTTTTTATTACAAAAAAATATTTCATATATTCTAATTTTATAAGACACCAAATGTAAACATTCCATTTTGAATATAATTCAATACAAAAAAAATTTAACCTACGATTTTGTTAATAAATTCTTAGTGGTGGATTAAAAAACCCATGAGAATATAAAATTATTTGGATGTAAAAATTAGGTTTTTACATTATATTAGTCACATAATTAATTGTCTAATATTTCAAAGAATGAGTTTTTGCTGATAAACTCTGGTACAATTTTTTTCATTTTTGTTACAATATTTTTGTTATTAAAAAACCGAGATATTTTAATAAGCTCTTCTATATCCAAATGAAGTGTTTCGTATTCATCAATTATTTCCTGTGCAATCATAATTTTAGGATGGTGTGTGGCTATAGTTTTTGAATTGTCATTAAGCAATTCTTCATATAATTTTTCACCAGGTCTTAATCCTGTGATTTCTATTTTTATTTCTTTTTCCGGAATGAATCCGGCTAATTTGATCATCTTTTTAGCTAAATCAATAATTTTAACAGGATGGCCCATGTCAAAAATATAAATTTCACCGCCATTACCCATAATCGATGCCTCTAAAACTAATTGACAAGCCTCAGTGATGGTCATAAAATATCTAATAATATCAGGATGGGTTAATGTTACGGGGCCACCTTGAGCAATTTGCTTAGCAAACAAAGGTACTACAGACCCATTAGACCCAAGAACATTACCAAAACGGGTAGTGATGAATTTTGTATGAAATTTTTGGTTCTCCCTTTGATACTTATATTGAAGGGATTGTACATATTTCTCAGCAATTCTTTTACTAGCTCCCATTATATTACTTGGGTTTACTGCTTTGTCGGTAGATATCATTATAAATTTTTCTACGTTGTATTTACAAGCTAAATCTGCTAGTTTTTTAGTCGCGTCCACGTTATTCAATACTGCTTGAGAAGGATTGTATTCCATCATAGGTACATGTTTATAAGCAGCTGCATGAAAAATTAACTGAGGCTTATAGACCATAAATACGCTATTCATTATACCCTTGTTTCTTACATCAGCAACGATAGCATGTACAATCATAGCAGAATTAAGACTCTTAATTTCTAGGCCAAGTTCGTGTAATGGGGTTTCCGCTTGGTCTAAAACAACTATTTGTTTAGGATTATATTTTAAAATTTGCTTAACAATTTCACTCCCTATTGAACCGGCAGCACCTGTAATTAAAATAGTTTTACCTTCTAACTGATTTGCAACTGAGGTATCATTCAATGTTATCGGAAGTCTTTCGAGTAAATCATCTATTTGAATTTTTTTAATGTTTTGGGAAATTTCTTTTTTGTTTTCCCAATTTAATAAAAAAGGCAGTGAATATATTTTACAATTAAACTCTAAACATTCATCAACTATAGCTATTTTTTCTGCCACAGACAAGCTTTTGTCAGCTAGAATAATTCCTTCCGCATGTGCAGCTTTTAACAAAACTGATATTCCTTTACTTTGAGAAAATATAGGTAGATCTAGCATCCGCTTGTTTGAGTTTTGATCGGTTTTATCTAAAAACCCAACAATTTTAAAGCGAAGTGGCTCTTCAATTATTAGTGCATTAGCAACAAATATGGCATTTGCATCCGTTCCAAAAATGAAAATCTTAGTTAATTTTTCACTTTCCTTTTTTAAAAAATAAAAATCGAAAACATGTTTTACAACAATACGATATAAAAACAATCCACAAAAAGCGATTGTATTGTATACAAAAAGTGTAATATTGGAAAAAGCTTTGTGACCGTAAATCAACTCAAAAGCAAAGTTAAAAGTAATAAAGAAAAGCAGTGCCGAAGTTTGTGAAAAAAAAAGCTTAACGGCATCAATATAAGAAGAGTGTCTTATAATTCCAGAATAACTTTTAAATACCCAAAAGAAAAAAATATTAACACTAAAAAATATAATGATAAATCTTGACCCATCAGTCTTAACAATATAATCTAAGTCAGTTCCCTTAAATAAAAAATGGGTGACGATAAAAGCAATCATTAAAACTAAACCGTCTATCAAAATAATAATCCACCTAGGTAAAAACCTTAAATCATTAAGGTTAAATTTTAAATTTTTTATTACTATTTTTTTTATTGAAAAATTAGTGTTTCTAGTATTTTTATTGGTGTTCAAAATGGTATTTTATATGAGAAAATACGCTATTTATTGGTCTAATAAAATTAACCATTCAGAGCGTTATTGTTTAACAAATCGAATTATTTTCATCAAATATGCGAAAAATAAAGATAAAACACACTTTTTTATTTACATTTAAGCATTCGTCCAAAATAAATGAAAGTAAATTTTTACTTTTTATGTTTTAACAATTGAATTAAATAACTTCCATAACCAGACTTTAACAATGATTCGGCCAAAGACTTTAGTTGCTCATCATCAATAAATTTTTGACGCCAAGCAATTTCTTCGATACAACCCACTTTTAAGCCTTGTCTTTCTTCGATTACCTGAACAAATTGTCCTGCCTGCATTAAACTTGCAAAAGTACCCGTATCTAGCCAAGCATTACCTCTTCCTAATATTGCAACCTTTAAAAGGCCTTGTTCTAAATACACCCTATTAATATCCGTAATTTCATATTCGCCTCTTGGACTTGGCGCTATGTTCTTGGCAATTTCTACCACACTATTGTCGTAAAAGTACAAACCCGGTACCGCATAATTAGATTTAGGCTCCATGGGTTTCTCTTCAATGGAGAGTGCTTTGTTATCTTTATCAAATTCCACGACACCATAACGTTCTGGGTCAGCCACATGATACGCAAAAACAACACCTCCTTTTGGATAATTATTCGATTGCAATAATTGGGGCAGGTTGTCCCCAAAGAAAATATTATCACCTAAAACCAAAGCAACCGCATCATCACCTATAAACTCTTCTCCTATCACAAAAGCTTGCGCCAATCCGTTTGGAATAGCCTGCTCCGCATAACTAAATAAACAGCCTAGACTAGATCCATCTCCCAACAATTTCTTAAAATTAGGCAAATCGTGTGGAGTAGAAATAATCAATATTTCATTTATTCCTGCCATCATCAGAGTAGAAAGTGGATAATAAATCATGGGTTTGTCATACACTGGCATCAATTGTTTACTAATGGCTAAAGTCAATGGATGTAATCGAGTACCCGACCCTCCTGCTAAAATTATTCCTTTCATGTTTATAATATTGTTTGGATTGTTATTTTTCTATGTAATAGTACTCTTTTTAAATAAACGATTCGCGGCTAAACGAATCCTTGCTCGATCTTCATCAGTGAGATTTGAACCAGAAGGCAAACAAAGGCCGTTTTCGAATAATGAGGCCGCTACGTTAGTGCCATAATACGAATATTGCTCGAAAATTGGTTGCATATGCATGGGCTTCCATAAAGGACGACATTCTATATTTTCGGATTCAAAAGCGAAACGTACCATTTCACGATCTATTCCATTAGTTAATTGGGAATCAATAATGATTGTGGTCAACCAATAATTCGAAAAATAATCGGCATTAGGAACCTTAAAAACATGGATTCCTTTTATGTTTTTGAATACTTCTAGATAAAAATCATGCATCTCTCTACGCAAAGAAACATGATTGTCCAACACCTCCATCTGTCCCCTACCTATTCCCGCACAAATATTGCTCATTCTATAATTATAGCCTATTTCACTGTGTTGATAATGCGGCGCTTCATCCCTAGACTGAGTAGCAAAGAATACCGCTTTTTCTTTCCACTCTTTGGCTTTAGTAATTATAGCGCCACCGCCTGAAGTGGTAATGATTTTATTACCATTAAAAGACAAAATACCAATATCTCCAAACGTGCCGCATTTTTGCCCTTTATAACTACTTCCTAAAGCCTCGGCACTATCTTCCAAAATTGGGATTTCATACCTATTGGCGATTTTCCTAACTTCCTCAACTTTATAAGGAACACCATACAAATGTACAGCTATAATAGCTTTTGGTTTTTTCCCTTTGTAAATCCTGTCTTTTATAGCTTCTTCCAGTGCAATGGGACAAAGATTCCAAGTATCCAATTCACTATCAACAAAAATAGGAATGGCGCCTTGATATAAAATAGGATTAGCCGATGCCGAAAAAGTCAAACTTTGGCAGATTACCTCATCGCCCGCTTTTACGTCTAACAAAAGCAAACCAAGATGAATTGCCGCCGTACCTGAACTTAAAGCTGCAACACAGACTTGGTTTTCTAAATAATTTTCCAAGTCTTTTTCCAGACCATTTACATTAGGTCCTAGTGGAGCTATCCAATTAGTATCAAAAGCCTCTTGAATAAATTTTTGTTCATTGCCACCCATGTGTGGGGATGAAAGCCATATTTTTGAATTATTCATTTATGTTTTCTAGGTTTGAAGTTTTGGATTATTAGCTTCTTTTTTAATTTCTAAAAATAGTCTTCCAAATTATTGCGAAATCGCCTATTATTGAATGATTGTAATAATACTTCAGATTCATTTTAACTTTATCAGGAAAAATCACCTCATCATTGTACTTTAAAGGATTTTCTTGTTTTTCTAACAGTGTTTCCTCATTAAAGTATTTTAGGCTTGCTAAACTGGTTAGTCCAGGTCTTAATTCTAATATTTTTCTATTTTCTACTTTTAAAACATCATAGTAGCCCGAAATATCGGGTCTTGGCCCTACTAAACTCATATCTCCTTTTAAAACATTCCACAATTGAGGGAATTCGTCTATTTTTGATTTTCTTAATAACTTTCCAAAACACGATACATTTTGTGATTTTGGATTTATAGTTTTTAATTTTAAAATTCTAAATACTTTTCCAAATTGACCAATACGTTCTTGAATGAATAAACCATTCGATTTTGAGTCAAGAGATGCTAAAAAATAAAAAATAAGAATAATCCATCCTAAAAATAGCAAGCCAACTGCAGAAAAAAAAATATCAAAAATACGTTTAGACATCCCAATCAATAGCATTATATTTAATTATTTTTCCGGGATTTCCAACCACTACGGCGTAATCAGGCACATCCTTTATAATAACCGTTCCCGCTCCTACCATTACCCATTTCCCTATTTTTATTCCTTGAATAATTGTTGATCCAATACCAATATGAGTTCCTTCCCCAACCCTTACATTTCCTGCTAAAGATGCATTTGGAGAAACATGAACGTAATTGTCAATTTCACAATCATGCTCTATAACAACCCCTGAATTAACTATACAATGCGCACCAATTATGGCATCCGTATTTATAATTGATCCTGCAAGAACAACTGTTCCCACGCCTATTTCAACAGTTTTTGATACGATTGCTTTGCTGTGAATTACCGTTAAATAATTAGTATTTAAATTTTTAACAATTTTCTTTCTCAGCGGATTATTTCCAATGGTAATTATAAAATCTTTCAAATTTTTAATTATATCACCATTTGCTTTTACAATTGGAATTCCTGCCATAAAATCACTTTTAGGATTATCGTCGAAAATAGTTTCAATGTCATAATCTGTTGATGACTGTATGGCATCAATAACCACTTTGCTATGTCCACTAGCTCCAAATAAATACATACTTAATTTCCTTTAAATTCTTCTATTGTCGCACTATCTCTTGCCGAAATCCCCTCTGAAATGAATACTTTCTTAAGTGTGATTAGCACTATTTTACAATCTAAAACAAAAGTACAATTTTCTACATACCAAACATCAAATTCAAATTTTTGTTGCCAGTTTATAGTATTTCTCCCATTTACTTGGGCCCAACCTGTAATTCCTGGTTTAATTTCGTGACGTTTTTTTTGAAAATCACTGTATAAATCTAAATATTGAATTAATAAAGGCCTCGGTCCTATTAAACTCATATTGCCTCTCAAAACATTCCAAAGCTGTGGTATTTCATCCAACGATGTTTTGCGAACAAAACTACCCATTTTGGTTAATCGTAAAGCATCTGGCAATAAATTCCCGTTGGTGTCTATTTTATCGTTCATAGTTTTGAACTTTACAATTTTAAATAAGACCCCATTTTTGCCAGGACGAATTTGATAAAAAAAAGGTTTGCCATCATTTGCAAAAAATAATACTGTTAAAATTGTTATAAAAACAGGACTTAACAGAACTATTACAAATATGGAAGCCGTAAAATCGATACCTCGTTTAAAAAAGGATTTATACATTTTTTTCTATTATTTTATATTCTTCCAAAATAGCTTCCCAAACCACTTTTTGTTCATAGCGAGAAATAATCATTTTCCTTGCATTTTTTTGAAGTTGGAATTGTAAATTCTCGTCTGATGCGATTTTTTTCATTGCTTCATAAATAGCGTTACTATCTTTTACAGGAATTATTATTCCATTTTTACCTTCTATAATAATCTCATTACAACCATTAATATCAGAGACAATACATGGCAATCCCATAGCTCCTGCTTGCAAAACCACATTTGGAAAACCCTCTCTATAACTAGGAAAAACTAAAACATCCCCAATAGCAAAATAAGGCCGCACATCGTTTTGAAAACCAACAGTAAGAATAGCCTCGTTATTTTTAATACTTTCCATTGAATGAGCGTTCAAGGGATCCAATTCCTGTTCATAATCACCTACCAATAGTAACTTAATTCCTTTTTGTGCCTTTTGTAAAAATTCAAAAGCCTCTATCATTTCATTAATTCCCTTGTCTTTTACCAATCGCCCCACAAAAACAAAAACAAAATCTTCCTCTTTAATTCCTAACTCTTTTTTCAGATTCAAATTTTCATCTGTGGAAAACAATTCCGGATTAAAATAATTCGTATCAATTCCATTAGAACTTCCATCTGCCATAACCTTAAGTTTGTCGGGGAAGCAATACTTATTTTCAATAATAATTTTGGATAAGCCTTGAGAATTTGGATATACTTTAGTGGCACAACTATAGGTTAACTTTTCCACAAAATCGAGCAGGATTCTTTCAAAACCCTTTCCCTCCAGTAACGGTAGGCCGGCAACGGTATGCAATCGATGGGGAACTCTAGCTAATTTCGAAGCTAGCATTCCAACAATTCCCGCTTTCGGGGTATGAGAATGAACAATAAACGGTTTGTTTTTTTTTAGATAAAAATATAATTTAATTACTGCCAAAACATCTTTTATTGGAGTAATTTTACGGGTCATTTCGATAGGGAACACCGCTACTTTTTCCGATTTTCCATATTGTTCCAGTCGTTCCTTATCAGAAGAAACAGCAATCACTTCATAATAGTCACTCATAAAACGCAATTGTCCTGAAAGTAATTTTTCTAAGGAAAGAGGTATAGTCGTAATGCGTATGAGTGTTTGGTTTGGCATATTTACGGAATAGGATTAAAAAAATATCAATTTAAGAGTCTCCGAGGCAACTATCCCTGAACTGTTTCATAGTTAAACTTTCCATACCATAAGTAGTATTGCAATAATTAAAAGTTGCTATAATAGCATTTAGTGCTTTAATTGCTCCAGGTGTATCCAATCCAAAATTATGTGGATGCCACCACAAATGATATACTTCTCCGTTTTTGGCAGCCTTTATGATTTCTTTCTTGATTCTGTTTAATCTAGTATTATTTAATAATTCAAATTTATTTTGAGGTCTTAGAAATCTACTAGCTTGCTGACAAAAAACCTTCTCTAATGTCAATCCATGGGCTGAATATGATTTTTTTCCAAATGGCAAATAGGCGTCGCCCGATCGCGCTAACTTTAGAGCTAATGTTTCTTGTGCCGTAGAATCCCAATACCAAGTGTTCGGATTACTTCGCACCGACTCTATCCCTCCATCAGAAACTATTTCAAGATAGTCTATATTGAATTGATTTCGTGGAAAAACGAGTGATTTTAACTCAATGTCAAAATTTTGAGCAACTTTTACAGCTTGGATAATATCGGCATCAAATTGTGCTTCGGTCTGCCCCTTTTCTAAACAATAGTAATGGGAGTAAGTATGTGTCCCTATTTCTTGCCCCTTAGCTCTTTGAATCAATTTTATTAAATGAGGTGCAAAGAAAAATTTATCCAAACCACTTTTTTGATTTTTTTTTCCATACTCATAGGAATTCAATTCTATTTTATCATACGTCGGCAGTATGTTAGGGATGTTTGAATGCCATTCTTCCCAATTCTCATTGAATAACATACCCACAGTAGCCCATGTTGCGTGGATATTGTTCTTCTCAAATACGTTTATTATTTGAGGTATGGCCTCGAGGGTATTATTAAAATAGGACACCTTGTCCCTTATCTCAATATGGTCAAACAAACCCCAAACCAATTCGAAATCAAGTGAAATGACCAAAGTTCCTTTTTTCATTTTTAGTATTTTAAATGAATACCGACTTTTTAAGCTAAAGCAATGGGTTGCTGTTTATTTTTTTGCAAAAGTTCAAATTTTTCACTAGCCAAAAAGTAATAAATTACAAAAAATCCGAAGTACATCACCATCGATTTTTGGCGCATAATAATACCTAAATTTGACATGACAAAGGTCAAGGCAAAAGAAGATAATACAAAAATAATTAAAGACGTCTTTACCAGATAAGGTGCCTTAATTATGAAGCGGAGAAAACGCCTATTGCATATTTTAGCAAACAATAACAAGTAAATTAGATTCTCTGATGAAGAAAACAATCCTAACGCACTTGGGGAATCAACAAAAAGAGGTCGAAACCAAAGAGTAAATAATTTAAAAGGTAATGGATAAGTGCTCATCTGAACTCCTGAACCAGATGTCTCTAACCTACCTGATTGTTTTGAGGCAAACTGATCAAAATCCTGAACAACATTTTCAGAATTTTCTAAATTGGCTACAGAAAGGATAGAGTTTCTTGCGGAAAGCAAAAAACCAACTGAAACAACTAGAACTAAAAATTTAACTCCAAGACCCATTTTACTTTTTCCTGTCACAATTCCAACCATGACACCCATTAAAACAAAAAGCATTACATGGGCCCGAATCATATACACTAAGAATCCACCTAAAAGCAATGCGACAATTCTTTTATTCGGAAATCGTATAGAATAAATAAAAAGCATCAATCCCATAAAAATAATGGATCCCTTGCCTAGGGACACGGTCCAAAAATGCATGTTTGGCAAGAAAAGCAGAAGAGTAAGTAAATCATACTTTTTAAAAACGGTAACGTTTACAGTAATGTTTTCCTTGAAAAAAATATAGGCGAAAAGAAAACCAATATAACCAGTCCAGGCAAATATAAGCATCAATGAAATATACGAAAGTCCTAACTGTGCTAATGGGGTTGCAAGAAATACTATAAATTTAGTCCCCGATTCAAAATTTACCATCCAATTCTGTCGAACTGTAAGAGCATTTAAATAATACGATTTAGAATCTGATGCTTCAAATATAGTGTATGTGTAATAAATTAAAAAAAACAGTAAATGATACCAATACAGCTTGTTCATAAGTTTCTTGTCAAAAAAAGTAAATTTATTCGACAAACTTTTGAACAGTAGTTGATTTATTATCAAGAGCAAAATAAAAACAAATACAAAATCAATCATTTTTAAAACAATTCTAAATCACCTAAACTATAATGCCAATTTTTGACATCAAAAGCAGTATTAATAAAATAGTGGTCTTTAACAAGAGTCTTGATGGTAAGTTTAGGACCAAATTTACCATAAATTTTACGTGAAAACAAATCTTTATTTGCGGTTGTTATCACCCAACACTTTTTTTGAATTGCATACCCTAGTATGGCTTTTTTAATTTTTTTTAGATGCTGCTTCTGATTTGAACCAATAGTTTCAACTACTCTCAACTCATTAAATAATCCATGCCTTTTAATGTAAAACACCGTATACCAATCATTAGAAGAAAAAATAACATAGTCCTGTAAAGGATTTTCCTCATAGCGCCATTTTAAATATGCTGAAGATTTAGGGGTAAAGATGACCTTCTTTTCCGATAAATCACGGTTATAAGTATTACAAAGTTGATTTAGTTGTGCTGTGCTAATTGCATTTTCTAGCTTTACTTTTAAAAAAAAATACGGAATAGCATACAAAATAGTGGGCACTACTGCCAATTCAATAGCATCTATTATTTGCCAGCCCATTTTTAAATACCCAGGACGACTATTATTGTTAGGTGTATTAAAAACAAAAGTTTCACCCTCTTTTTTAATTTCGTCTAAGGCTTGTAAAGTTAGTTTTTTAAAAATCCCTTTTCCTTGATAATCAGGATGAGTTGCAGTATCGACAGCTCTATATGCATTCCAGACCTCATCACCCAATTGCCATTGCCATTTCATAAAAGCTCTCACGCCTACAAGAATATCTCCTTCAAAAGCCAATAATACCTGTGAAACACCGAATGGATTATCGACATGTTTATAATTCCATGATTCCGAAGATTTTTTTTTCAAACTTTCCCCTAAACTAAGCTGTAATAGAGCAACAATAGCTGGAATATCTTCTGGTGTTGAATTCCTAATAATCATAATCGATAGGCAATATATAAGGATTCTAATTGAGTAACCATAGCCTTAATACTAAAATTTGTCGCTACCCTTTTTCGAGCCTCGGATTGAAAATAAGCCAGTTGAGAAGGATTTTCGGCTAAAGTCAAAAGAGAACTTGACATTTTTTCCCAATCATCAACATCTACCATAATTCCATTTTCTTTATTTTGGATTACTTCTTTAATTCCTCCAGCATTAGTAGAAACTATAGCGCAGCCCATGCTCATGGCTTCGAGCAACGCAATAGGCAGCCCTTCAAAAGAAGAACTCATCATAAAAACATCCATGGCTTCATAATAGGGTTTAACGTTGGTTTGCAAACCCGTAAAAAAAACTTTGCCTTCCAGATTTAACTCCTGGTGCTTGGCAAAAATTTCGGGTTCCAGAATTCCTGCCCCAACAATGATTCCGAAAATATTCGGGTTTTTACCTATGGCTTCACTGATTATTTCCAACCATTTATCTAGGCGTTTTTGAAACCTAAAAACCGCTACTGTACCCACTAAAACTGCATCTTCAGGAATGTCATATTGTTTCCTTACGGCACTTGTTTGCTCTGAATTGTTTCGTTGAAAATGCTGAACATTAACACCGTTAAGTATCGTTTTACACGAAATAGTGGGATTAATATTTTTTAATATGGATTGCGTAACATCCTCAGAAACACCAATAGCCAAGGTTTGAAAGTTAAAACTCCATTTATTTATCCACTTGGTAATACGATGATAGCGTTCTTGTAAATTATGTTCGGTATAAATGACTGGAATTCCTGTTTTAAAATGCACCATTCGACTCACGAAGCCTGCCCAAGGTAAATGAGCATGGATGATTTGGATTTGGTTTTTTTTACAATATTTTATTATATTGGAATAGTGCAAAAGTAGTTTTATGTTATTTTTTGCCGAAAAACAGCTCACTTTACCCCCAGCAAATTCTATTGCTTCAACCATTTGGTTTTTCCATGGCAAAAAATAAATATAATGAAACTCAAATTGATCTTGATGATGTTCTTTTAGTGTTTCCGGCAATAACATCTCTGCACCTCCGCGCCCTAAAGACTTAATGATATGCAGCACTTTAATTTTAGACATTACTATTATTTTAAATTTATAATTATACTGTCCATTTTTTTAGAGAATTTTTCAGCACCGATTTCGTTTAAATGATCCGCATCATAAAAATCTTCTTTTATAAAAGAGGGATCACTTAAAAAATCATAATAGCGCACATTGTGATTTGAATGGGCAATTTTTTTAATAGTAGTATATGTTTTTTGTAATTGTTCCTTATTCAATTGAGAAGTATAGGTCTTATAAGCTGGACTGGTATAAAAAATCACTTTGGCATTTTTGGCTTTTGCCAAAGCGATTATTTCATTTACTATGGCAACATTTTGATAAAAAAACGACTTGTCTTTTTTAGCATGTCTTTGGGCTGCCGCTTTTCCTGAAAGCAGTAAATTCTTGTCATCTTGAGATTGCTTTTGAGATCCCCAACCCAAGGGTTTACATCTAATGTCTGATTTTTTACGCCAATAAAATTTGACTATTCTTTTGCTGTTTTCAAGTAATTTCCCATTCAAAATTTCCAAATTATCTTTACAATTATAACTTCGATTAAAACCATAGTATATGTTATAATTTTTTATTCTCCAGCTTTCCACCCCAGTTTCAAGCCTATTGTAAAAAGTAAAATAATCAATGGGAATAACAATAAATTTTAATTTATTAGTTTGATTAGCATACTTTTTTAGTATTTGAATATCATAATCTATGGATTGAGCAATATGCGCTGCATTAAAACTATTGGAATGAATAAATTCGGGGTTTATCGCACGATAGGCATGCGAACTTCCTAATAATAAAATCTCGATCTCATTAGAATATTGGTCTAAATAGTTTTTTTTATACGAATAGTCGTTGGGTATATTTCTTAGCAGCAGTTCCATTATTAGCATAAAAATAAGGAGTGGCGCACAAAAAAACAGGGTCTTTTTTATAAACTTATTCACTTTTATATTGGATTTTAAACATTTCTTTCATTCGAATTAATAATTCATCCCTTTAAAGACACTTGACTGCTTAAGTGTATCTATCAGTTTAGTCGTAAATAATTCAGCACCCATTTTGTTGAGGTGATTGGTATTATAAAAATATTTTTTTTGATAGGAAATAGCATCAGCAGAAAATCGTAAAACGGAATATTGTATTTATGGCTATAGTTGGTATATAAAGATAGTACTTCACCCCTGTTTTTTGTGAAAATTTGGCCTTCAATATATTCAGGTGCATTCACAAAAATAAACAGCAAGAATAAAGAAAAGTTTAAGGAGTCATAAAAAAAAATTATTTTTCATTTAAAGTATAATAATCCAAAAACCAATTCACAAATTTTGGAATTCCCAATTCTAGTGGTGTTGTGGCTTTATATCCTAATTTCTCAATTTCAGAAACATCGGCATAAGTGGTTACAACATCTCCCTTTTGGGCGGACATCATTTGGTATTGAAATGATTTATTTAAGTTTATTTCCAATAATTTAATAAAACTCATCAAATTAACCGGATTTCCGTTTCCAATATTGAGTATTCTAAAATTCGATTCTGTTGATGGATTTTGTGCCACGATTTGTATCCCTTGAACAATATCATCAATATAGGTAAAATCACGGCTTTGATTGCCTTCATTAAATACCTTAATGGGCTTGCCCTCCATTCCTGCTTTTGCAAATAGAGTAGGCGCCATATCAGGTCGCCCCCAAGGACCATAAACCGTAAAAAAACGCAATCCCGTTATTTTCATTTTATACAATTCAGAGTAGGAATGTGCCATGACTTCATTACTCTTTTTGGTTGCCGCATAAAAACTCACCGGAAAATCTGTGTTTTGTTTTTCTGAAAAAGGAACTATATCCGTATTTCCATATACCGAAGAACTAGAAGCAAAGACAAGATGATGCAACGGAAAATTTCTACAGGCTTCTAAAACATTATAAAACCCAATAATATTACTGTCGATATAATCTCGAGGGTTCGTTATAGAATATCTTACCCCAGCCTGTGCTGCAAGATGAATTACAATGTCAAATTTTTGCTCAGCAAATAAGGAATTTAAATTCCCCGCATCTTGAATGTCCAATAATACAAATTGGATATTTGTGTTGCCATTTACTTTTTTATTGTACTCTAAATCCTCTCTTTTGATTCCTAACTCGGCTAAACGGGCATATTTTAAATCGGTTTCATAGTAGGCATTAATATTGTCTAGTCCTATAACTTCATTTCCTAAAGTGGCCATTTTTTGAACAGTGTGCATTCCAATAAAACCAGCGGCGCCTGTAATAAGTATTTTCATTTGTTGCTGTTTTTAGAACCAGATACTAAAAGTTATTTTTTCTGAATTTGAGTTAAAAGACATGCTGTTATTTATTTCTTTTTGTTTTAAAAAGTAAGATTGATTGCAACTATTTATTACGTATCACTTTTTCCAATTCATTGGCAATTATCTTAGATGCCCTGGGCGACCAATGGGTATCGTCATAAAAATAGATATCTTTCTGATATTTCATCTGTTCCTTTAGAATTTTCTTCGAATTGATATATAAATAGGTTTTCGGAAGTTTTTCAAAATTTTCAAAAAATAATGGTCTTGGATATTTTTTATTATCAATAATATAATCATAGTATAAATCAAATTTATCTGGAGACGGCAGCACAATTAATTTAATATCTTTGGCTCTAAGTTTACTCGATAAATCATTTAATAATTCATTCAGTTTAATCGAATTGTTAGGGTTGTTATTAACTTTTAAATTATCAATATCCTGATTAAGAAATAGTAAATTATTATTATTTACCGAAAATAGATTCTGTTTCGTTTTAACTATGTAGGTTTCTGAATCAAAACCATTGTCATCAAAAAAATACTTAACATTTTGTAATGGAAATTTAACAATCCTATTTCCAAATGGAATATTTTTACTCTTGAAAAATTTCAAACTATCATTGTGTTGTTTAATTTGAGTTTTTATGGAATTAATTGTAATTTTTTTTTCAAGTTTACTACTAATAGCTCTTAAAAAAAACTTTCTTTCAACAGATTGCAATATTAGATAATCTACTTTAATTTTATCTAATAAATCACCATTTAAGATACTAAAAGTGGCTTCTAATGGATTTCCTGTCAAAAACCGATTAAAATATAAGACCGAAATATCCTCTTTTTGGTCTAAATAATTTTTGTATCCATAGCCAATTTGCCCAGAAAATGAGTCGCCTATTGTCAATACCGTATATTTTTTGGAAACATCTAAATTAATTTCAGAAACATTATCTAATCTATCAGTTTGCTCAAGTTCTTTTTTAAAAATACTCCTATAATTGCCTATATTAATAACGTATCCTATTCTTTTTAAATCCCCTTTATTTGTTGAATAAAAAAGAAAAGTAAATAGACTTAATAATATAAAAGGTAAACTAAAAAGCGTAGTTTTTACAATAAAATTCTTCATCGTTAAAACTGAAAATAAATAAACTGTTGCTCTTTACCAGAAAACCATAAGATTCCAATAATAAGTAGATAATAAAAAACATATCTAATTGCTTTTGGCCATGAATTTGCTATAACAGCAATGGCATACTGTTGTTGTCTTCCCAACCATTCTATAATTATGAAAAAAAACACCAATAGAATTAAAATCATTGTCAAATGTCCCGATTTTATCAATTTAATTGGTACAGTAAATAATGATCTAGAAAATATTTCAGATATATAAATTAGCGCATGTGCTACATTTTCTGCTCTAAAAAATATCCATGCAAAAACAGTTAAACCAAAAGTCAAACCTATTTGAAGCAATTCTTTTACACTTGGCAGATATTTCCCCTGGGCAACTATATCTAAATTATTCCTATTAGTATTAAAAATAATGGATGGCATAATGTATAAAGCATTAAGCAATCCCCAAATGATAAAGGTCCAATTGGCTCCATGCCAGAAGCCACTAACTAAAAATATGATAAACGTATTACGAACTTTTGGCCAAGTCCCCCCTTTACTTCCGCCCAAGGGTATGTATAAATAATCCCGAAACCAAGTGGAAAGTGAAATATGCCAACGGCGCCAAAACTCTGCAATATCTCGAGAAAAATAAGGAAAAGCAAAATTTCGCAATAAATCAATCCCGAAAAGTCGTGCTGTTCCTAATGCAATATCTGAATAACCGGAGAAATCACCGTAAATTTGAAAAGCAAAAAATACGGCTCCTAAGGCCAAAGTGCTCCCTGAATAATCACCATAATTATTGAAAGTCATATTAGCAATTTCTGCACATTGATCGGCTATGACCACTTTCTTGAATAATCCCCAAAGAATTTGTTTCAATCCATCGACAGCAATGGCATAATTAAAAACTCTCTTTTTCTGAATTTGAGGCAAAAGATGCGTGGCTCTTTCGATAGGTCCTGCCACTAACAAAGGAAAAAAGCTCACAAAAACAGAGTAATCAATGAAGTTTTTCTCGGCTTTGATTCTATCTTTATAGATATCAATTACATAAGACAATCCATGAAAAGTATAAAACGAAATACCTACTGGCAAAATCACTTTTAGTGTCCAAGGATTGACTTGTAATCCAAAATTTGCAACGACAGTAGCAAATGATTCAGCAAAAAAGTTGTAGTATTTAAAAACACCCAGAAAACCAAGATTTATAGAAATACTCAACCAAAACCAAAACTTTTTACTCGCTTGATTCTTAGCATCACACATTTTGATTCCGGTGTAATAATCTAATAAAGTAGAGAAAATCAAAAGAAACAAAAATCGCCAATCCCAACAAGCATAGAAAAAATAGCTGGATACTAAAAGGAGTATGTTTTGAAGTTTTAAGCTTTTGTTTGTTACAAACCAATAAAGCACAAAAACTATCGGTAAGAAAATGGCAAAGTTTATGGAGTTAAAAAACATATAAATTATTTAATTTTAAGATTGTATATATAGCGTATTTATCGAATATGCTGTAAATCATTTATTTATTTGCTTATTAAAATATTGAGAATAGATTTTGGCACCATATGAATTTAAATGCTCTGCATCTTGAAACCCTTTGTTCGGTATTGGAAAATCTTTATAATCTAACCATTGAATATTTTTAAATTTTGTACGCAAGATTTCTTTGAATTTATATTCTGTATAAGACACATCATAATTTTTATGCATCGGACTTCTTATCAAACAAACTTCTATATGTTTTTCTTGACAGTATTTTACAATTTTCTGCAAATAAAGTATATTGTAATCTGAAATTTCAAGGTCATAATTTAAATTTTTGCTTGATTTTAATTTTGACAATTGTTTATTATTAATACTAATCTCATCAGTTGCCCCAATTTTATGAATCCCTTCTCTTTTTATGATTGCATTTTTACTTACAAATAAACGCCCTAAATTGTCAAATAGACTTTTTGAAAAAGCATTAATGAAACCTGTTGGATTTTTATTATAGAGTAATTGTATTGCTTCATTATCTAACAAAACCCAACATTCCTTAATTCGATATTGCAGATGAACATCATCCCAAATCCAATTATCCATCCCTTTTTCAATTTGATTATTGGTAAACTCTACAAAAACTTTTTTGATTTGTGGATTTTTATCAATTACTTTTTTTGCTTTAAAATAGGTATAAAGATAGGCCTCTCCTGCCGTAGCCATATTAATCGTGTTATTTATATAATTAGCATCATAAGCCTGAGCTGGATGAGAATGCCCTAGAATTAAAACAGAATATTTTTTAGGTAATTTTACATTGTCATCTTTGAATAAAAGCGTTTTTTGCAAAAAAACATCCACAACAACAATTGTTGCAATAATGAATAAAAAAACTGAAATTTCCTTACTGAACTTTTTCATTTAGAAATTAAAATAGATAAATACTTGTTCTTTACCTGCAAAGTAAAAAATAAAAAAAACTATCACTAAATAAAACATCCATCGGAAACTTCTTCTCCACTTAAACCCAAATTTCTGAATAGCAAAATCGTTTTCTCTTCCGATCCATTCCAAAATAATGAATAAAACTATCAGAATTGCAGTTACCAAAGCTTTATACAAACCTCTAAACTCAGGAATCGTAAGCGTAGTTTTTGATAAAATTGTAGTTATTATTTCAAAAGCTTGAGAAAGGCTTTTTGATCTAAAAAATATCCAAGCTAAGACCGTTAGGCCAAAAGTAATCGCTATTTGAAAAATTTCTT
>Ga0209443_1000221_pt1 | contig 37791 bp, 28 predicted proteins | sample LauGreBMM110DCMD_2_FD_187571 | JGI IMG/M metagenome (GOLD analysis project Ga0209443, IMG submission 187571) | Freshwater lake microbial communities from Lake Michigan, USA - Su13.BD.MM110.DCMD (SPAdes) (version 2) | ecosystem: Environmental > Aquatic > Freshwater > Lake | place: Lake Michigan... | reverse complement strand
ATTTTTTTGTTTAAATAATTTAGACATATACCAAATTGAGCTTCTTATTATCATAGTTAATTTTATTTGAAATATATATAATTTTATGATGTAATTACATCATAAAATTCTTAATCCTCTTACTCCATTATAAATTACACAATTTTTTATTAAAATATTATCTATCTGCCAGAATTTAATTTATCAGTTACCACATCTATATTGATATTGTCGGGTTGCGTGACTCTTCTAGATTCGTCCCAATGTTTAAGTTCCACATTTGTACCGCTTGTAAATACTGGACATACTGGGCATGTCTTCTCAGTTACACATACCGGAGGATGCGGTGGCACAGGGTACCAATTTGCAGGAGGTAAAAAAGTATATCCATATTCGTGATCCATATTTCCTAATTTGTCTGACAATGGCAATGTATTATAATCATTATATTGATATTCATTGTTTAGTGTTCCTTTTACATTTCTCATATCCGGCGACTTTACATTAGGAGGTAATTTGACTCGGTATGTGTAACTAGAATCGAGTATATTAGTATTTCCTCCAGGGGGGTTCGACGATGCAACTGTTGCCGTTGTTACGGGTGATACAGTTGTTACGGGTGATACAGTTGTTACAGGTGATACGGTTGTTACAGGTGATACAGTTGTTACAGGTGATACGGTTGTTACGGGTGATACAGTTGTTACAGGTGATACGGTTGTTACAGGTGATACAGTTGTTACAGGTGATACGGTTGTTACAGGTGATACTGTTACCGGATACATTTTATTATTTACCATAGCAGTACCGCTTGTATTATATACTAACTTTATTGTGCTTTTATCATTCACAGTTCCTTCAATTACATGTATTTTACTCGGATTGTTTCCTGTAATTGTGATTATTTTAGTACCATCGTTAGAAGATGCAGATATTACAGCGATATCATTTGAAGTATTTTTAGTGGGTTGTTCGCTAACTTCTGTTGAAATAGAGTCAGTCATAGAGTCAGTCATAGAGTCGGAATCAGGTACCGAGTCAGTCATGGAGTCGGAATCAGACATGGAGTCAGTTGCAGTAACAGAATGAGACATAGTACCCGAGTGAGTATTAATAGTGTCGCTTTTTCCCGTATGTGACATTGAAAAATCTTCGAATGATTGAGAATCAGCGAACCCTTCTATACCGGCAGTTGCGCCAGTTCCGCCATGCGCATTAACTGACGCAAACCCTTCTTCGTTTTCTGTATTTATCATTTGTTGATCAGGAGTTGCGTTGCATTTGACAGACGTATCTTTACTATTACCCATATTTATTAAATTTTCGATAACAATAAATCCAACTACTATGATCAGAGATATCAATAACGAGTCAACTGTTCTTATTTTATCTCTGTACATCGATTTGAGCGCAAAGTAAACAATAATTCCAACAGCAACGTATTTAAGTAATTTATATGTTAATTCGGAATTCATATTAAATTTATAATATAACTAAAGAAATTTAATTATATCATGTGTGAAATTATTTACATGTATTCAATATTAAATTAGATCAAATAAATATTAAGATACTCTGTAAATAAGTCTGTTTAAAATCGTAAAATAACATATGGGGTGTATAAACAACCTTATAAAAAATGTTATATCAAATTATATTTTTTGCGAACACTGCCGGCATTTACCATAATAGATATTAATCCATAGTATTGACATGAGTAGGACAACTATAATTGTTAATGTAATAGTTACCCCCATTAAATGCGGATAATATCTACTTGCGATATCATTTAATATAGGATCGAGAATATTTTTAACTATTTTATCCTTTGTCGTTTTTTTTTGTAGCTCTGTTGATAATTTATTTATAATGGTATCAGTGATAGGACCTATATATGTTGTCATATTATATTATCATACATAAAAAAATAGCTAATATACACATAATAGTATGAGTTACGTTGGTAAAATTAAAATTAAAAAGTTGAGTAATAAAAGTTTATTATTATTTAACGCAGATGGTAGCATGATAAAATTCACATTGAACAATGTTTATTTAAAATTCGGGATAGAAAAATACAATAATAATCATATATTAAATATATATATTGATAAAAACGACAACAATGAAGAATATAATAAGGTAATTGATATTGTCGGTATAGAATCGAATGTAAAAAATACGCAGAAAAGTATTGTTGATTCGAGAAGATACAATATTGAAGAAAAAGGATATAAATCTTCTCTAACTGATGTCAAAGAATACGGAAAGGAAATTACGTGTATCCGGACATATATGAATCATAACGCAGAAATATTATTTCCAGGGGCTTTTTGCTCTGCCGGATTTGATACTAATATAGCTGGATATATTGCCGATATAGATATAACTGTTAAAAATGTATGGATTACCGACAATAATTTTGGGATAATCATATATACTGACACAGTTAATTTGATCAAAAAGGCTGTTAATTAATTTATAGAATAAAAAACTTGGTAAATTTAATTAAAAAGACATTCCATATTCAGTACTTAAATTATTGGCGTCGTCACTCGCGGTGTCGTCACTTGATGAACTGTAATGTACTTCCTGTTTTTTGTAACGTTTTTCAGAGCGTTTTACAGAGCGTTTTACAGAGCGTTTTTTTTTGCTATTAGAATCGGTACTTGTTGCGCTGTCTTTGTCATCTTCGCGTTCTTTACGTTTTTTACCACTATTCGAATCGGTACTTGTTGCGCTGTCTTTGTTATTTTCGCGGTCTTTGCGTTCTTTGTCTTTTGTTACTAAATAGTCATATATTTTATCAACACTATCTTTCTTTATCTTTTTGAGTTCTGCTTTATTAACAAGACTTAACATTTTTGTGGCTCTTTCGAGGCCATTCAGTTTGTTTTCAGGATCTTCTTCTTTTATTTTTTGATATAAAAGAGCTTTATAACTTCTGGCGCGATATTCGTCATCGGTTTCCAACACTTTCATTATTGTCTTAACTGTTTCCTGGTGCAGGTCATTCTTTTGATTATTCACAGCTCTTGCGTACTCAGAGTAACCACCGGACGATTCATAATCATCCGATGAGTGACGCCGCCCTCCTTCTGATATAATTTCTACATTGGAGTATGTTGATATTTTCCTGCTGGATACATTTGCCTTGTTTTTCTTCCCACCACCTTCAAGCCTTGTAAACATATTACTGATAAATACATCGGTTGGCGGATTATCTACATGTTCGGTATCAGAATCTACAGTGTGGACATTTACGCGATTAAATCCTATAGATTCAGTATTATCGGGTTTGCGCGAAGCGAATAGTTTAATAATATCCCCAAGTTTGTCATTAAGTGTGTCTGTACCTTGTTTTGGTCTCATAAACACACTGGGAACAGGCGTATTATGTGAAATATTATTATCATCATGTGCTATGTAGTTACCATACTTATTTCTCGTAGAGGCTACTGCGCCATTTTTTTCTAATAATTCCGCAATATAGTAATTTTTAGAAAATACAGCCAAGTGGAGAGGCGTATTTCCATCTTCATCCTGGCATCTTACAACTTCTTTGTCAACCCCATCAGACAATAATTTAACGAGTCTATTTGAAATAATTTTAGAAACAGACGAGTACCATACCATATAGTGAATTGCATTTCTCTTGGTTCTCTCACAGTGATGTACATCAATCTCAAAATTCTCTTCAATTAAGAATTCTGCTGCTGCTACATTATGCTTGGCTAATGCTTTAGTTATCAACTTTGAGTTCTCCGACGACCCAAATAAGAAAGAAAGAAGACCGCCTTCCTGGTTATTAATATTTGACTCGGTACCAATACTGCTGATACTATCGTTTGAAACATTTAATCTAGTATTTGACATCTAATATATAATAAAAAGACAAATTTTTGTTTTATATTTCAGATATATACTTTGTGCGAATTAATTAAAATATCTAATGATAATATATAATGAAATTGGATAACACTTCTATAACACTAATAATTATTGCAGTATTAGTTGTCTTATATTTAATGTACGGAAACGGCGATGCTGTCAATAATAGCGGTTATGTCGCTAGCAGTTCGAACGGAGTTGTTGACGACGAAGAAGAAGACTATAGTATGAACGAAGAGACTGTCGACGACGAGACCAGTGATAACGCGACCGGAATTACCGCAGACAGTGTAACATCTGGCAGCGATGATTCTTCTAGCGGAAGTTATGAATCATTACAGAGAAAAATGACTGGACGCAACAGTATTATAAATAACGGCGGTGTACCTGTGAAATCGTCATATGCGGATGGTACACGGGGTGGGTCATTTGACGCATCTCTCGACAACATGCTTTCTGGAAATCAATCGAGCGGATCATCTGGCGTAGAACCGATGGAGCCTGTATGTACAGACGGATATGCTGGTTTTAAATCTTCCGGAAATGTCGGAACAGATGATATGTTTAACTCGGGAAGTCTTCTTCCAACACAACAAACTGATTGGTTCGAGGTACATAATAATGTTAATGTAAAAAATTCGCATCTTATTAATGTATACAGGCCAGTCGGAGCAAATACGGTAGCTGGTAGTCTAAGAAATCCATCGTGGGATTTTAGAGGAGATATCGCAAATCCTAAATATGTCGTGTCTCCATGGATGCAGAGTACAATCAGCCCAGATCATAATATCAAGGGGTTGTGCTAAGTAGAAATTTTGAAATTTAATTACATTAAGCACTATTTTTATGTAATTTATAGTATATTTATGAAGATAGTAATAGACGCATCTACAATAGATAGAGACGACATAGTAAATAATCTATACAGTACATCTATAAAAGATAGTACCGTCAAAGAGGGCGCCAAAGAGGAAGATAAAGAGGGTTATAAAGAGGAAGATGAAGGGGGCGACAAAGATGAAGATAAAACAGAGGACGATGAAGAGGAGGTCGACGAAGGGGGTGATATATTTGAAGAACAAGATACAATACATAATGGTATATTTTATATGTGTTTATTTAATAATTTTATGATTCATCACAATAACACAAACGCGACGACTAAACACATGTTTGATGGTATAGACTACAAGGATGATACATCTACTACATTTACGATGGAATCATTTTACAGAACAATGACAACATATAACGATAATAAAACTCATAATCCCAAAAAGTTAAAATTAGTAGATCCCACAAATGATTACGAACTGTCTGACGCGACAGATATGTATTGTTTGAAAGTTGACAATAATATTCATTATTATTGCCAAGATATTTTTGCACTACTGGTAGACGTGACTGAGAAAAAATATGGAAACTGGAAAATTGATACATTAAGGTAATTTATTTATATATTTAAAGGGAAAAAATACTGTTAGTATAATATATGCCTAAACGTAATTCTAAAAAAAAGGGTAAAGAATCTGTTTCAAATACCAAATCGATGAATTCTTTCGAAGATTCGCATTCAGATGATGAGATGAATACAAATGCTGAAAAATCTAAATATATAGACAACGGGTCCGGCGATATGGCGAGTGATGACGTGTCTGATATAAGCGATGACAGCGATTTTGAAGAGGGGAAAGAAGGAGAAGATGGGGAAGACGATGATAGCAAAAAATTAGGAACAAAATTCCTTGAGAATGTCATAAAATATTTAGAAATAGATGATACTATTAAACAAAAACAAGACGAACATCGCGAGGAAGTTAAGAATCTAAAGGATACAAAGGGAGAACTTGAAGGATATATTATAAGATACCTTGACAGAAAAGGAAAAAATGAGATTAATATCGGTAATGGCAAGGGACAGCTTGTTAAGGAGGTTAAAGATAGTAAATCGCCGATCAAACCTGAAAATATCAGGGAAGGTATATTAGACGGACTTAAGAAATCGGAATTTGGGGAGACCGACGAAGAGACATTAAAGTTAATTAACAGTATTATGGATTCAATTGACACAAAGAGGGCAGTTACGCAAAGGACGTGTCTAAGAAGAATTAATCCAAAGGCGCCGAAGAAAGGCAAGGGTAAAGGCAAGGGTAAAGGCAAGGATAAGGACAAGGATAAGGATAAAGGTAAAGGTAAAGGTAAAGGGAAAGAGTAAAAATGCTAATCTTAAATTTTCGCTTAAATATTAGTCATAATATTTATATTATCTAATGGATAACATAAATAATTTTTTTAAAGTTGACAAACCCCAGCGCGCAGAACAGAGTCATTATTCCGGATTCCGTGTTGGTGTAATCAAGCCAAAATATAAAAAAACTCGTCGACAGAATACAGTTGTCCCAATTATAAGAAAATCGCAGAATGATTTATTAAATGAATGGTTGGACAAAAACACGCCTACTAAATATATGAAGTACGGCAAGGAAGGGAGATCTGTGTATGAGTTTTTTAACCACGATTTTACTGCGCCGACGCAAGAGAATAACTATATTGAACCATATGCGCGCGGAGATATAGATATTAAGAATAGTTCTATACATAGGTGTTCAGATGAATATTCGTCAGGAATGTCTGATTTCTACGAAGATAAGGAGGTGTTGTTTATACCCGGTTCAAATCGGTGTTCTGCAAATCTGTTTTATAAACATATTCTTGTTGCGACCCATAACTATGACACAATAACGCCTATGGTAGTATTTTCTCCTGATGGAACGGAATATTTCAATGAAGAAATCCCTTTTGGTCTGCAAAAGAAACAAGTATATAAAATGTTGATGCGCATGACAAATACTTAAATATTTGTCGATCACTATATATTCAATGAGTGAATATAAAGGTAGAAAAGAGTACACTGAACTTGATTTTGTGTTTGATATTGTTAATTATTTAGAACAGCGATTAGACAAGTATGATAAATATATTAAATATATATGGGAAGAAGTAGCAGTTCCATTTATTAATTCACATGAATGTCAAATTAATATTGATACAGCATCATATAAAAGCGAAAAAGAATTTGAAAATATGATGAAAAATGTTTTATATTATAGAAATCTAGAATCATCGCATAAAAAATATACCAAGAGATGTGCGCAGTTACAAAACGAACTTGATAAGGAATCATTTAAGCACGCAGTTTAACTAATTTAACTAATTTAATTAATTTTACAACATATATATTATTTTTAATTTAATTACCTATACCAATAAGTGATTAAAGAGATACGTGAATATTTTTAGAATACTGCTGGAATCCATATTTCATTGTATGGGGTGATAGGATATTTCCAGACAGGGGTATATACTTTGACAGATCCGACTGCCGAGTAAATGTAAGGAGTATACCAGTACATGCTTATCGGTGTATTCTTCCTGAATTTCATGAATTTATGGAATTCGTCATCAGACGATGATGACGATGACGAAGAAGATGAATCATCGTCTTCGTATCTTTTCCTTTTTTTGTCGCCACCATGTTGAGATTGTACATTGTCGATTTCTTTAAAGAATGCTTTTTTATTTTCAGGAGATAATTTTACATTAATCTTGTCATATGTTACCTCGCCGTCATTATTGCTATTTACCTTTTCTTGGATATTATAGTGATATATATTTTGGGTACCTTCCTCTCTGATAGTGACAAGAAGATTCGGTACATTCCCCATAATATGGCTGGATAATTTTTCCCATATGTTCTTTACTGCCTTATCTGGGCTGGATGTTGACGATGTGGTGTCTACGTGTCCAACAACGGTGGGGTTAACTAATTTATACTGTGTCATGTTATATATTTTAGTTAGATTTTATTTTTACATTTATTAGTAATATTAATATTATTAATAAAATTATTATGTATTGTTCATTTATTAGATACACGTTTTTATACGGTTTTGTATAAAAATTGATTAATATTTGTGTTTTGTAAAGGGCCTAAAGATGAATCTAATTAGATTATACACAATGGGACGCATTATTGACATTAGTACAGAAAATATATCGGATTTGAAAACATTATTTGAAACGTTGAAAGACGTGTTAAATGACACAACTATAACATTTTTCAAATCGAAAGAAGATCTTAAAAAAAATAGTAGTTCTACCAGTAAAAAAATAAAAAAAAATGTCAAAAAGTCGAGTAACAAAAAAAGCAAGCATAAATTAAGTAGTGGTTCTGATGATGAGTCTGGAAGCGGATCAGGTGGCGAGTCTGACAGTGGGAGCGAATCTAATACTGGTTCTGACGACGAATCAGATAAAGAATCTGATGATGAATCTAATACTGGTTCTGATGATGAATCTAATAATGGTTCTGATGATGAATCGGATAAAGAGTCTGATGATGAATCGGATAAAAAGTCTGAGGATGAGTCATGTGATGTTAGCGGGACGCAGGAAGAGTGTTATACTGAATCGGGGGATGATTCGGATGGCCCGTCCAAACGCAGCAATAAATCTACTAAAGCAAAAAAAAATGTTAAGTCTAAAAAAACCAAGAATTTAAAGGATGTTAAATCCGAAAAAACTAAGGACAGTGATATGAAAAAATCAAATGTGTATAACAGTAATGAAGTAGCAGATAATTTTAGCGGAATTAAAATATTTAATATTGATGAAAATCAAACATTGCTTATATTTGTAAAACTTTATGCGGCATCATTTATTAAATTTAATTGCAAGAGAGATGAATACCAGATCGGAGTTGAACTTGCACCGCTATTTAAACAATTTAAAATTATGGACAAAGAGGGTGTATTATCACTGTATGTAGAAGATACAGATTCGCTTTATTTGAATATGGATGTTAACAATCCAGAAAATCAATGCGTAACAAATCACCAAATAAAATTATTAGATTTGAATTCAAAAGCATGGTCTCTACCTCCATCTAAATTTCAGATTATTGTAACGATGAAATGCTGTGATTTCCATAAGATATGCAGAGATATGCACAGTGTTAATTGCGATCTTATTGAGATTACTTGCACTGATAAAAAAATAACATTTTCATGCATGGGTGATTCCACAAAAGTCAACAAAACATATGATAATGGCGGAGGGGTAAAGATTAAATGCCCCGAGAAAAAGAAAGATAATATTGTTATTGTCCGAAACATATACGAAGTAAAGTATCTTGTTATGTTCAACAAATGTAGCAGTATATGTTCAGATATTCAGATTTATCTAAAAGATGATTATCCTATGTTTTTAAAATATCAGATAGCAACATTAGGTGATATGCTTGTTGGATTGTCTCCAATAACAGATAAGAGCGTCGGTAAAACTAAAAATTATAACCCCGCAATGGATGTACATTATCCAAAGAGTGAAATCAGGATGAAAGGTGATTTGTGAGAACTTATTTATTACATATTTCTTTATAAAAAATTGAAAATTAATATATTAATATAATAATATTTATATATTAATTATATATACTAAATGAACTACGATACTATTATACATTTATCAGATGCATCGCCGATGGTTAATGGAACGTCGCTAATTACATATCTTGTATCAGCTAACACTGATATGTGACTAGTGCAACGCCAATTAAAACAAGAACATTCTACCGCTTCTAATATCAAAAGCAAGCAAGTACGATCTGCCGTGACTAAAGCTCTTGCAGATTTGATTAAAAACATGCCGCTTGGTAATTCAGGAAGCAATGGTATTGTCATGCTGGCAGGACAAATCAATTCGTATGTTTAGCGTAGATGGTAATTGCTATAAGGATTATCTAATATTCAAGCCAGAAGGAGTTGTTAAATGTAATCTCTATAGATGTGATAAAATGTTTCATGTCCAATCAATTATTGATATGTACAATAAGGAGGAAGGTATAATAGGTACAGTATTTATTGATGGCAAGCAGATAATAATAAATAATATTAAAAGTTATACTTCTGATGTATTTAATGCAAAATGTGTGTATAAAAACGGGATGAGATTACAAAGTAGATTCAAAACGGGGGGACAGAGCGCTCAGCGATTTGACAGAATTGAACGGAACATACGAGATGGGTATTTAACAAAATATGATGATACTGTATGGAACATTTTTTACGATAAACACAACAATAAACCATTAATCGATATTTTGGTAATATGCGGACCAGGTACAATATGTAGCGAACTTTCGAAATGTCCTTTGATAACCAAGTATTTTGCAAACATAACGAAGGTTAAGCCGGTCGCGAAATTAGACATTATTGCGATTAATAAATTGTATCACTATGATCTGATTAATTTGCGTAATATTCATTTAGTGGAGATAAAGGAATTGATAGAAAAAGCAGATGATAGATTACTTTTCGGAAGGGACGAAATATTAGAAAATCTAAAATTATGTACAATATCCAAGTTAATTACAGTTGATATCCATATCACTGATGGAATCAATTACGAACCGGATATAATTGTTATTAAAAATTCGTCGTTTTTAGAATCATATGGAGGATATATTGCGGTTAAATATTATTAAGATATATAAATATTTTTTATTGAATAGTTTCACTCATAATTAATATATTTTTGTTTTATTCAAATAAAAATATATGATAATAAAAAAATAGATAAACTATATTGCATTACATCGAGTATTCTGGAACTATCTCTTTATATTGAACACTTATCTTGCTGCGGGAATGAAGAGTTCTTCTATTAGTGTCACTGTTTTGTAATACAGTATTAACTTTATCTAAAAACTCCAAAGGCATTCTGGATGGAAATGCGCTGTCTTTTTTATAATCTTTTACCCATATTTTAATGAATATGCTTTTGTTTCTAATTGAATAAGATATTCCGTTGATATCTTGATTGTTGCGGATAAGTGATTCGTTAATTATTAGTGTTGTTATACAAAACATAATTTCGGATCCAATTTCATTTCTTCCTATTTTATTATAGTAATCAATTTTAAGTGAGCATATACCACCATATCTATTATTTAAATCTTCCCATATCGGCGTAACCCCATCCCTCATTATAAATATGTCATTATTAATCTTGTCAAGTAGATGGAAATTATTAAATAATCGTAGATATCTACCAAAATTATTAAAACTATATATATGTTCATATGAATCAAGTGACCAGTCTTCTTTTTCAATGTTATGAAGAGATACATTCCATTTTGAATTAAAATAAATATTATCCCCCATATTTTCTAGTTGACACGGACCGACCGCAGATTCATCGAATAAAGCTTTATTTGTTTTTTCGTAATTATCATTTTCATATTTGTTTCTACTTTTTTTATATTTTTTTGAAACATAATTCCATTCATCATTTCCACCGGATGGTGCAATATACATATTTGCAGGGTCTTCGTCCGGTTCTGTATGATTCTTAGTATCTTCGGAGTTTCCAGGTTTATCATATTTTTCATATTTTTCATATTTTTCAGGTGTTCTGGGTTTTTCATATTTTTCATATTTTTCAGGTTTTCTGGTTTTTTCATTTTTTTCATATTTTTCAGGTTTTCTGGGTTTTTCATATTTTTCAGGTTTTCCGGGTTTTTCATATTTTTTATACTCTTTATTATTCCTGCTATTATTTATAAGTATATGTTCTTTTACAGGAGTAGGAGAAATATTTGACTTGACATTATTTTCAGAGTCGCTATTATCTTCGTCATCCGACGACAATAAAGACAGTGCCCCGAACATATTACGAGTTCTATGTATCGCATCAGAATCCTTTTTTTGCGGTATATTGTGTTTTCTTCCTGGCATGATGGTTTAATTATATTATATATCTTTAACTATATTCTATTTTTGAATCAATTTTTTGGCTGTTAAAGGCTGTTTCATTGCTGTTTCATTGCTGTTTCATTGCTGTTTCATTGCTGTTTCATTGCTGTTTCATTGCTGTTTCATTGCTGTTTCATTGCTGTTTCATTGCTGTATATAGGTTATTACAGCATTGCAAGTATATTACGTGTGATTAAAATATTAAATGAAAATAAAAGAATATATTATGACAATAAATAAGTTAAATAGAATAATTTGAGATAAAATAGATAGATGCGAGTGTAGATATCTGAATTGGAGGGCTTGGAGAATAGCACATATTTATTTCAATATCGGATAATTGTTTAACAAGCATACTTATTTTATTTATATTTACATTATCTTTCATGATATCAGAGTATATCATGTCAGTAAGTTCTGTTATGATGTTTTGAACTGCAAAACTGTTATTTTTTATATATTCATTTAATTTGCGTATATTCTTTTTAAGATTATTACCATTAAGTATAGTCACAATATTTTCCATATCTTTTTTACCGGGATAACCGAGAAACTGTGCAACAAAATCATAATTTATTGGTTGCTCCAGCATTGCGATGGATTGAAATATATTTAATAGTTTTCTCATATCACCATTTGATATTTTTATTAACATCTGTATACCTGATTCATCGATATCTATATGTTGACTGGAAGCGACATCATTTATTTTTGTTGTTATGGATTGTGCATCGAGAGGGGGGAATTTAAACATGGTACATCTTGACTGAATTGCATCAATTATTTTAGATCTATAATTACATATCAGGCAAAACCGCGCATTGTCTGTATGAGTTTCTATTACTCTTCTTAGCATTGCTTGAGCTTCATGTGTCATTGCATCTGCTTCGTCTAATATAACTAATTTAAAAAATGACACAGAATTGCAGAAAAAGTTTCCTCGAGTTGTAACAAAATCTTTTATTTTAGATCTTACAACATCTATACCTCTCTCTTCTGACGCATTTATCTCTAATACCATCAAGTCATATTGATTTTTATAAAGTTCCCTTGCGAATGCTTTTATAGTAGATGTTTTTCCTGTACCAGGTGGACCATAGAATAATAAATGTGGAAATGTATTGTGATCCAAATACTGGATAAATGTGTTTTTAATATGATCATGTGATACAATTTCACCGAGAGTATTTGGACGGAATCTTTCAGCCCATGGAAGTTTTGTTTCCATTATTAGTACTTGATACTTGGATATTTAACTTTTAAGTATTCTAATTTTACATCAATTTTTATTGCGTAATAAAATACCAAAATATGTGGCGTATTTACAGAACATATAGGGCTAATTTATATCATTTATATGGGTCAAATATGCCAGTAATTTATATATATATTGATCAAAAAATATTGAAAATATCTTTTCTAGGACAAAATACTTAAAAATTATACATATATATATATATAATGGATCCAAATATAAATGATGGTACTGCTCGTCCAATACGACAAATTGATTTCAATATTTTAGGGAATGACGAGATTCGAAAAATATCTGTTGTGAAAAGTGCGATGGGTATCGATATTCCGGATTTATATGAAAACCTTGAAGCAAAAAAAGGCGGACTTATTGATCCAAGACTAGGTACAACGAATAATAGTAATTATTGTGCGACTTGTGGATTTAACACAACGTATTGTAATGGCCACTTTGGTCATATTGATTTAGCAGAAGATGTATTCCATATTGGATACATTAATTATGTGAAACGTATTTTGGATGTAATTTGTTTAAGATGTTCTAGATTGTTGGTCCATAAAGACGATGATATTGTACAACACCTTCTCAAAACAAAATCAGGAAAGGCAAGATTATCCGAACTGAAACAATTAACTAAGAATGTGAAATATTGCAGAAAGAAAAAACAAGGATGTGGCGCGCCAGTATCAAAAATCAAAATTGAGATTAAGAAAGGTACGGCATCTATTAATATAATTTCAGAAATGGATTCGGATATGAAAGATGACAATACGGTAGAAGGTAATTCTCAAATATACAGAGTAATATTGAATCCAGAGATAATTCATTCAATATTTAGTCATATCAGCCCTGAACACTGCGAGATGATGGGGATTGATCCAGAAAAGTCACATCCCAAGGATATGATACATAAAGTATTTCCGGTACCACCTGTTCAAGTAAGGCCGTCTGTTAGGGGGGATTTTATGGGGGGGTCGACAATGGAGGATGATCTAACGCAGAAACTAGCAGATATTGTTAAATCTAATAATGCGATACAAAAGCAAAAAGATAGTGCAAACGGTCATAATAATAAATATAATAAAGACCGGATCCATTTACTTCAGTATCATATTGCGACATTTTTTGATAACGAAGCGGTTACACTTGGGAAAGGAGATCCGAAAGGAAAACCTTTTAAGGCTCTTGCGCCCAGATTAAAGAGCAAAGAGGGGCGTTTTAGGGGGAACTTGATGGGAAAACGCGGCGATTTTTCGGCACGTACAGTTATTACATCCGACCCGACGATCGAGATTAACGAAGTTGGTGTACCGATGCATGTCGCTAAGATTTTAACATTTCCGGAAACTGTTACTATACATAACAGGGAGAGATTATCCATGTTAGTCAAGAGGGGGAGGGACGAATATCCCGGCGCTAATGTAGTTTTTCAGACATCACAGTCATCGAATGGACAAAGAATGTACCCGATTGATCTTCGATTTAGAAAGGAGGAGATTGAGCTTAAATTAGGGGATATTGTCGAAAGACATATTACTGATGGCGACATGGTACTATTGAATCGTCAACCGACTCTACATAAGCAATCTATGATGGGACACCGAATTAAAGTAATTCCAGACGAGCGATATCTTACCTATAGATTGTCGGTAGGTGTAACAACGCCTTACAACGCTGATTTTGACGGCGACGAAATGAATATATTTTTACCTCAATCTATTCAGACACAGATTGAGCTGAAGGAAATCGCGGCTGTTGAACGTCAAATTATATGCCCTGCGTCGTCAAGAACATCTATCGGTATTGTACAAGATGGTCTACTTGGTGCATATAACATGACTCATCCAAATATGAAGATTTTATGGAGACCTGCCATGAACATTATTGCACACACTTCATTGGATGATTTTTCTTTTTTCAAGAAGAAAGAAGGCACCGTATCAGGTACTGAATTGTACGCGCTGATTATTCCGGAGAATACATATTCAACGGCGGGTGGTATGGACATAAGAGATGGTAAAATTATAAGCGGACGTCTTACTAAGGACGCCCTTGGCGCTCAAAAGAAGAATAATCTTATTCAAAGTATATGGGATGAGCACGGAATAATACCCACAAAAGATTTTATAAATAATACCCAATGGATTATTAACAATTTCAATTTGTATAATGGTTTTACGGTCGGTGTTGGAGACATACATATTGCAGAAGACGTTAAAAAAGAAGCGAAAAGTTATATTGCGACGGTTGAGGCGAAGATTAACAACTTGATTACAAACAAGGAGAATAAGCCAAATTTCATGGACGAGCAATCGTTTGAAATGGGGATTTATTCCGAGTTGAATGTTGTTCGTGATAATATATCTAAACTAATCTCCGACAATTTACCAGAAACGAATAATTTCAAGATTATGATGGTATCAGGATCTAAGGGCGGTCCTGAAAATGTTGGACAAATGATTGGATGTGTAGGATTGCAGGCGTCTGAAGGGAAACTTATACAAAAGAAATATAACAGGAGAACGCTTCCGTATTTTGGACAGGATGATGATAGAGCGAAATCGAGGGGTCTTATTGTAAATTCGTATCAAGACGGTATGACATATCCGGAATTCACATATCATTCTCTTACGGGTCGCGAGGGTTTAATAGATGGTGCTATTAAAACCGCTGAGACAGGATATGCTCAACGCCGACTTATAAAATCATCTGAAGACATTAAGATTACTTATGACGGAACTGTTAGATTAGCAAATAACAATATTGTACAGTTTGTATACGGTGATTCCGGATCAGATGCAACGAAGCAATTTGAATACAAATTCAAGATGATTGGATTGAATAACGCCGAGCTGAGAGATAAATTTACATTCAGTGATTTGGACATGAAGACTCTTAAGAATTTCAAAGAATATGATAATAAGAAGTTATTTCACGAGATGCGCGACATGCGTAACAAAATAATAAGGTGTGTATTTAGAGCAAGACTAGATTACAAGTCAGTTCATAATAGTTTCATGATGCCTATTAATTTGGCGAGAGCGATAGACAATATTGTCAAGAGTAGCAAGAATGAAAATGCATTAGATGATCCTAAATATGTTATTAACCAAATTGAGTCGTTGTTGAGCAATGAATTAACAACACTTGTATGCATGTCTCAAAAAGAGAGACATGGAGCGGACTCTATTAAATTTAGGGATGATAGAATTGCGAAGACCTTATTAAAGGCTGCTCTATATGACGCATTATCTCCCAAAAGAGTTATTAGCGAATACAAGTTCAGTAAAGAACAATTTGATCAGGTGATACAAAAAATAAGCGACGAATTTAATAAAAACATGGTTGAGCCAGGCGAAATGGTGGGAATAATAGGCGCGCAATCGCTTGGACAGCCATTAACGCAGATGTCTACTACAGGATCGGCACATATAATAATATATGATTCTGATAAAAACAAAACATCATATCTTAGAATAGGAGATTTTATTGATGGATTAATGGATAATAATACTGTGGTCGAGTTAGACATGCCTTCTAATTGCGGATTGAAAAGTCAGTTATTAAATACATGCGATAATTATCACATATTGGGCGTATCTGAGAATGAACATGTATCATGGAACAAGATTTCTCAAGTATCGAGACATCCCGCGAATGGAAAGTTAATACGTGTCAATACTCGTAGCGGAAGATCTACCACTACAACATTAACTCATTCCCATCTGAAGAGAAGTGTCAATGGTATTGTTCCGGTTCCAGGGTATGAATTAAGTATCGGGGATAGAATACCGATTGCAGTAAATATACCTACTGTTACTAATCCGTTAAATAACATAAAATTAACTGACAAGATAGAACTAGAATTATCTAATGATGTTGGAAAATTGTATGGCGAATATTTAACAAGTGATAAAGATGTATCCGACGATACTATGAACATGTTCAATACATTATCGCGTAATAATATTGCGGGATTTGTATTTGGGGCAAACAACGAATTTATTAGAGGAGTGATTACAGGGTATTGCTTGACAAATTGCGAATATAGTATAACCGAGTCAGACATCAATATTGTGTTTAACTCTTTATCTTTGTTAGATAACATGTCTGTATTACTAGCTTATGTCGGAGTGTATGGCTCTATAACAGAACATAATGAATGTACGACAGTATACAAAGTTGGAGGAATATATGCAAACAGACTAGCCAAGGTAATTAACATCTGTATTTCCGACAATAATAATTGTGGCGACGCAATACCTGAAATCGCGGAGATTGTGACATATATTGCGAATGTATTGGGTATAGACAATATCCGACCTGATAAATTAGTAATAAAGGACGATTTAGCGGTGTATATAAATAAATTCGATAACACTGTTAGAGATATGGAGTCTTGCGAAATTAAACAACATATATTAAATAACATAAATATGCTTAAATCCGCGTATAACAGTGATGTTGTATGGGATGATATTGTTAACATCGAGTTGTTGGAAGACCCGAAGGAATATGTATATGATTTTACAGTGCCGTCTAATCAAACATTTATGGTTGATGCTGGTATAATTGTACACAATACGTTGAATACTTTCCACAATGCGGGTATAGGAAGTCTTACCAATACAACATCAGGTGTTCCGAGAGTTAAGGAGATACTTAGTGTATCAAAGAACCCAAAAACTCCACACATGTTAATATACATGAATAAGGAATGTAGAGGCAGTCGTGAGATTGCTAACAAGATAGCATCGCATATTAAATATACTACAATAGGACATATTAAGAATAAAATTGAGATATATTATGATAATACTCCGAATGCGGATGATGGATTGATGAAGGCGGACAACGTAGGAAAACCATTTTATACGAGGAAAGCTAGTAGAAACAGTTGTCAAGTGGATATTGATAATCTACCATGGTTATTGCGGATTGAACTATCAAGAGAGAAGATGATCGAGAAAGAAGTAACATTACTGGAGATAAAATCTAAATTCTGCAACTGGTGGGAACGAAGGCATTTAGACAGCAAGAGTATGAAAAAGGAGGAAAGAAAAGTATTACAAAAAATAACATCAATCGCGGTGTTGAGTAATACTGATAATGACAAGATACCGGTAATACATCTTCGGTTTAATGTGAAGGATGTTGATAAGGTTAAAGATCCATTTAACTCGGAGACATTGAATAGCTTTATAGATAATATTGTTGATACATTTAAACTTAAGGGATTGAATGGGATACCAGATATAGACAACATTATAGCTGATAGAGTTGTCACATTTGGCGGTAATGATTATAACGATGAATATACCTACGATGAAAAAAATAACGAAGATCCGAAAGTAGATGAAGAGTTTGTAATATATACATCTGGTGTGAATTTGTATGATATTAGATATATTGACGGAATTGATCTTAATAGAACAATATCTGATGATATTATAGAAGTATATGATACATTCGGAATTGAGATTGTAAGGTCTGTATTAATAAGAGAGATTATACTTGCATATGAGAGAGCAGGTAAGACGATAAATTACCAACACGTATCTGTATTGGTTGACTTGATGACAATGAATGGATATATAATGTCGATTGATAGGCACGGTGTTCATAAAAGCGAGTCTGATCCTTTGTGCAAAGCGTCTTTTGAAAAGACTGTCGAACAATTATTGACAGCATCGGTATTTAGTGAATCTGATTACATGCGAGGAATATCTGCGAGAATTATGGCGGGCATGGTAATCAGAGGAGGCACGGGATACCCAGTGATCAAAGTTAATACAAAGGCGATACTCGAATCTGAATACGTTGAGGATATCCACGAATCAAATCAAAAGACAATCGATAGTGGAGGTATTGCGACCGACATCATTGACAAGAACAAGGGATCGAAAGACATATTTATACCTGGGATGTAGAGGATACATAATATTTTAGTTTATAACATTTTAATTTATACCGCGAATAAAAATTGATAATATAATTTATTCATGATATATCTATTGATATATAATAATACATAACATATGCCACTCTCCATAACTGAATACGATACAAGCAAATTATTTTTTGTAGCTGCACATAATAAAGATAATTTATATATTACGTATTATAATTTCGTACATGCGCATATATTGTCAGATCCTATTAATATCGATAATCACAGAACAACATTTAGGATAAATAAAAAACACAGCACCAAAAAAATATATTTTAAACCGACATCTTCGGAAGCACATAGCAAATATATTGAAAATAAGAATAATTTAGATAACAATATAAATGACCCGACGAATAAGCCCTGGAATATTAAGTATAAGTTTTGGTTTAATGGGAATTTTAAGCAAATTGACCAAGTCGACCCAATTAAACAGATTGACCAAGTCGACCCAATTAAACAGATTGACCAAGTTGACCCAATTAAACAGATTGACCAAGTTGACCCAATTAAACAGATTGACCAAGTCGACCCAATTAAACAGATTGACCAAGTCGACCCAATTAAACAGATTGACCAAGTCGACCCAATTAAACAGATCGACCCTATTAACGAAGAATATATAAATAATTACAATAAGTTTATTAGTTTTATGAATAAAATAAAACTAATATTGAAAGATGATTTTGTAAAGAAACATGTTACAGGAAAGAACCCAGACACAACTACCAGTTGCGATATTGTATTAACTGTAAAAACCAATAAACTAAACAACATAAACGGGGCTATCACAAATGGTGGCATAAAATATAGTATTAGTTTAGATGAATTAAAGTATATACTCAGAAGCAATGTTGTTTGCAGATTAGAAGTATGTCCAGAATATTTTTACATCGGTAAACGAAAAAAAGACGGCAGTGAAAATTTTAGATTGGGTGTTACATTCAAGTCTCTTCATATTGAGAATGACCAGCTGAGTAAATTGCCCAAGAGAGTAGAGATAATGATTAAATATACAGATAACAAAGATAAAATAAATGATATTAAACAACTGGACGACTTGTATAATAATAAAATTATTCCCCGATATATGTCGAAAAAATCAATTGTTAGTAATATATTGAACTCTGCGAAGAATATATAAAGTATTTCTCACATATGTAGTAATTTTTTAGCAGCTGCTAAATTAGCCAAGAATTTTTTATCATCGCTAACTTTACACATTGTTTTACTTGTATCTGGATGTTTGCTGATAGCTTCCATATATGTGTCATATATTTGTAATATATCTGGCAGTACAATAAAACGATCTGACCATTCTCTCGGCGGTAATTTAGACGCTATTTTTTTTAATTTAATAATATTGTCTCTTGTTAATTTAGGCCCTTTAATTGGAACAGATCTCGATAAACCACTTTCAAGATAACAGTCATTTATCGGAATTCTCCATAGAAACAATTCTGGGTAGTTGCCTCTACAAGTCTCCATATCTTCTCCCGCGCCGAGCGCATCTCCTGGGACAGCTTCATAATATCCTCCATGCGCCCCCTCGTCAAGCTCGTTACTTAGTAAACAATTCATCCTATTATGATAAAAACATTCTATCAAACATACTGCGTGGAAATAAAGAGGCCCATGTGGATCATGTTGATCAAGAAATTCACCAGTTATTGAATCCCATATATTTGGGACAAGATACGGGGTACTCTCGACAACATCTTCGCATATGGGGCATGTTTTCATAAGCCTCATCGCCTTATATCGACCAGTTGTCAAATCGTCATAGTTTAATTCATAGTCTTCTTTGTTCTTTTGTACGTTGGTATCGGTAGTATCCCCTGAAAATACAAACAATGCAGATATATCAATATTTGCGATGTCGAAATCTTTCATATCTGTGTCGAAATTGAACTCCATATTGTGCGAACTATTGTTGTTATTAGTCATTAATCGTCTATATTTAACAAATATCAATTTTTTTTATAGGGGGTATAATATATAGAAAAAATTGAAATTAAAACGGTTAAAGATTTAACTTCAATGTATAGTATATTATCAAAATGCCGAAAAAAACCAAGACCGATCACCCAAGCAAGAATGATACCCACACTAACAACAACCCAGCCGAAGGGACTAAAAAGAAAATCCCGACCTATATATCAGATCTCAAGACATTTGATGTAAAGAGGCTTGCATTCAGACCAGTTGACGCGGATGACCCAAAAGCAACACAGATGAATTGCTATCCAAAATATCAATATACTGGAGATGTAGGAACCAAGTTACTTCGAGACGGTGATAACTTGGTTATTGCAAGTGGTCCAATTAAAATGACGAAAGGAGGGATACCAAAGCTCGATGGTGTATGGAAAAAGGGCGATGCAGACAGAATGTTTTTCTGGCTACCCCTCGACAAAACACAACCAGCATGCGTCGAATTTTTCGATGTACTGAAACAATGCGACGAATATATGAGAACTGAAATCAACGACAATAAAAACAAGAATGCTTTATTCGCCAAGAAAGTTGGTGACAAGTTAAAAGCTATTAGCGGATTAAAATATGTTGATTCAGTTAAGCCGTCTCCAACAAGGGATGACGATGACGATGACGATCCGAATAAGAAAGTATATGAACCATATGAGAGAGTTAAAGTAAGATTTAGCACACTATATGATGAAAATTTAGGACCAAATGATCCAAAGGAAATTAATACTTTATTGTTTGTGAAAAATAACAAGATGGATGCGACGTCTCCCTCTGCGTTCGAAAAGCATTTCTATTGGAATTGTACTGTTCAGTTTGCGCTTCAATTTTCTAAGTATTGGATTCAGAAGTCTGGGAACAAAGAGTGCGGTTTAACTGTGAAATGTGTTCAGATGGCTGTTACCGAACAACCGGAGAGAAAGCAGAATATGCTTGAACAGTTCCAGGATTCTATATTTGCGACTGGTTCTAGTACTAAAAGTCTGTCCGAGCAAACAAACAAAAAGAAGAATAACAAAGACGAAGATTCAGACGGTACGACTAGCGAAGAGAGTGATGACGACAGCGAACCCGATAACAAATTAGCGAGCAAGACCACTAAGAATGCAAATAACACTAAGAATGTAAAAGACACTAAGAAAAGTAATAAATCAGACTCTGAAGAAGAAGATGAAGATGATTCTGATAAATCGGATGATTCCGACGACTCCGACGAAGAGACTAGCAAGGAATCTAGTAAAAAAGCAGATGATGCGAAAAGTAAGAATGCAAAGACTGTAGCCAAAGAAAAAGATAATTCAGATGAAGATTCGGATGACTCTGACGATTCTGATGACTCTGATGAGGAATCAGACAAGAAACCTGCGAAAGCCACAAAAGTTACAGTAAAAGGGAAAAGTAATGAAGCCGATAAGAAACAGAAAAAGAAATAATTTTTATAAATAATGATGTCGTTTGATTAATATATTTTTTTATTCATATAATTAGTATAATATGAGTAAAATTAATTTCAAAACACTGAGCCATAGTAAATTTCCAGAGCTTAATTTATCTGTACTTGACACAAGTATGGTCGACAACAAATATTTTATTATTGATATATGGGATACAACAAAAACCAATCCTGAACAGGTATTGTTTAGAATGAACGATCTCGACGTATTAAATATTGAAAATAATGTAATAAATTTCAAAGTTACCAATGAATTATTTGAAACTATACATACTTTAGAAAGTCAACATATAATTAAATTATGTGTACCGCATGTCAAGAAACTTAAATTAAGTAATATGCAGTATAATAGTTTAGTTAGCGATCATAAAGTCGAAGATAAAATTATTCATGTAATGAAATTTCAGTTAAATAACCAAGACTATAATCCGGCATTCTATGCAGATGGAAAAATAACTGACTCTAAATGTTTCTATAATTCGCAATGTAGAATTGTTGCCGAGTTGGTTGGTGTTCAGTTTGATTTAGATTCTAAGGTAATTATCCCCGATTTTAGACTTAGACAGGTCGCCAAAAATAAGAAAACACCAATACGTATGGTATTGTCTGAATATTCTCTGGCAGATGATAGCGAAAACGAAACACACAATACTTCTCACAATATAGTTCACAATACTTCACATAATACTGATCATATAGATACTCACAAAACTGCTCGCAGTACTCCGCATAATAGTGAACATATAGATACTCACAAAACTGCTCGCAGTACTTCACATAATAGTGATCATATAGATACTCACAAAACTGCTTGGAGTACTTCGCATAATACTGATCATAGTGATACTGATGATAGTCCACCAGATATGAGCGCGAGAAATGTGTATGTAAAAAATAGGAATATTGATGTATCAGACAGTGAAGATAGTGATGGCAGCGACAATAACAGAGAGAATGTAAATTATGAAGAGTCCTCTGAAACATCATATGACGGACCAAATATGAATCATCTGTTTAATATTTTAAAATCACTAAAACATGGTGATAATAAATAATATTAAATAAAATTGTATAAATTATGAGAAATGCAGTACAATTTCGACATCATCGTCTTTTTCTATTTTTTTAGCTTTTATTTTAAAGTCGTTTGTAGAATTTGTAGGATTTGTATTTTTTTTGACAGATTCTTTTTTCTTTTTTATATTTATTGTTATTTTCTTTTTTTTTTCATCAGTAGTACTTTTTTTCATCTCATCATTTATTGTATCCAGGTTGAGTTTTACGAAATCTAATATTTTTTTGTCAATTGCCCACTTGAAAAAATTTAGTTGGCCAATTGTTGTAAATATTTTTTTAGTTTTGTCCCCTGTATCGTAGTAGTAATAAAATTTGTTTTTTCGGCGAAATGGATCAAAGTATTTCTTTCTAAATGTTCTTAGTTGTGAGTCATAGCTTATTCGTACGTCAAATTCATCTGAATTAGTAGATGTAAAATTTAACTTGTTTCTATTTTTTGAAAATTTTGCAGCAAACCAGTCTAGTACTCTAAGTGATATACTTGCATCTGAATCTATTATATCAATCATTAATTTAATGTCTTTTTTAGTGCATCGAGTTTTAAAATATTTATCTACCATTGTATAATAACATAATTCCTTGAGATTAAAAAAATCTCTGGGATTTATATCTTTTCCGTCAGGGTTACTTATACTATCATTGCTATAAATATCATCATCTAAACTACTATGTGACATTCTATAATATAAACAGTTAGAAATATGTTTAAGTAATTTCTAATGTGATATATTATCATATTTAATAAATAAAAATACTATATACAGTAATTCTCGCGTGCAGATGACTTGCAGGGAGCTGTCTGTTTTATTTTTTTATATCTACTTTCTTTATTTTTTTAACAACTTGTTTCTTGTTTTTTTTATCTTCATCTTCTACTTTTTTTATTTTTTTAACATTTACTTTCTTGTTTTTTTCCTCTAATTTAAGTTCTTTCTTTTTCTGTGATTTTTGAACTTGTTCTTGTATGGTTGCTATTTTTTGCGTTGACAATGTTAGCGACGAATCATTAATCTCCTCAATCTTAATCTGTGAATTATGATTAGAATCTTCTTTTTTATTCATCATATATATTTCTTCTTCAACAGAGTCTTTAATTACAAGTCTTACAATCTCTACAGAATTTTTTTGTCCAGTTCTGTATGCCCTCCCGACTGCTTGCCATTCGGTATTACGCCTCGCGGTATAGGATCCAAATACTGGATCTAATAGTATTACTTTGGTAGCTTTCGTAAGATTCGTTCCAGACGCTGCACTTTGAGATGATAACATAATAACTTTTACGTCATCTTTTGTATTAAATTCTTTGAGAGCTTTATCTCTTTGCCACACATTGCCTCTACAGAAACAATTCTTGATGCCGTGATCATTTAGAACAACACCTACTTTTTTCAGTAAATCATCCCATTGAGAAAAGATAATTACGTGATCTGGTATGCTCATTAAATAATAGATAAGATTGGCTAACTTTGTACCAACTTTATTAATTAGAGATATTTTATCTTTAATCTCTGTAGTAGGATTCTTTACTTTCTTCTCATATGATATTAAATATATCTGGTTGCTTGTTAATCCAGTCTTACATACTGGGCAATTTGGTTTTTGTGCAATCATTGTTTTCAAACACTCATGGTCAAACACATGACCACATTTAGTAACTCCGATGTCCTTCGACTCAACAGGGCACATACAGATACCGCATATTTCTTCGTCGTCGTTGCTATCAGATTCGGACTCCGATCCCGAGTCAGACTCAGAATTAGACTCCGAATCAGAATCGCTTCCGTTTTTCGCGGTTTTTATAACTCTCTGTATTACATTATTAAAGAAGTTGTAGGTAGTCTCTTTGCCATCCATCTCTTTTTTTAATTGGGCTGTTTTTACGATAGTGGTTTGTATATTATCTCTGATCTGTCCAAGAATAACTGATGGAGGTGCATCCCATTTTTGTTTAACAAGTTTCATAATATTAATTTGATTGTCTTCATTTACTGTTATCTCCTCTTTACCGTCGTCGTCGCTATCACTATCATCGTTATCGTCGTCATTAAAAAGGTGTTTTATAGTTTCGTCTTCTTCGTCACTCATATCTTCTTCGTTTCCAAGTCCAAAATCGGGATATTCGATAGTGACTTTGTATTTTAATTTCCTTAAAAATCGTCTCTGTCTCTTGTATATTGTGATAATTTCACGTTTTTTGAGTCTGAGAATTCTGATTGACGACTTGTCGAATTTTAATTTAGCGTCTTCATAATTTTTTTTGTAGTGCGATACCATCATTTTTTCAATATCGCTCAGAGTTTTACAGTTAGACAATATACCTTTTGTCTCATCTGCGATATTGGGATGACAGCATAATTGCCTCATCATGATACTAAATTTATCAACATTCGGATCAGTTAGATATGCATTATACATCATTCGTTCTGTCTGTGAGAACTTTAACCATATTACGCGCTCTCTTAGTTCCTTCAACTGATTCTCGCCCTCCTTGCTATCCTTTGTATTTCTTCTGAAAAAATTAGTGTTCATGTAATTATAGACATTATCATTAATATATATTCGATCACCGATTGTATTTTGTCGTTTTGTTACAAAATCAAGCATTTTTGACAAGCATTCCGATCCTTTATTAAACGGGGTCGCAGACATACACCATTTATAAGTGCCACTGAAATGATTAAGTATATGTTTAACATATGCATATTTATCGATTGTATATGGTTCATGAAACTCGTCTACAATTATTCTATGCCATTCAATTATAGGCAATACCGGGTTATTCTCATGCAGAGATGTTTCGATATTTTTAAGTACATTTGTTCTTATTTTGTTGAATTCTTTTTCTATAATTTCTCTATTATACAATGTACTGTCCATATAAGATTTACTTTTTGTTATGTTTTGTATAAATGGATCTACAAAACACTTGTTACCTAGAAAATTGAATGACACTATTACAAAATCAGCGTCCAATAGATCTATGTACGATATATTTTTGTAATGGGTTTTTGTGAAAATGCATTTAACATCAAGGTTTTTACTGGTATTATCTATCATAAGATCAAATTCTCTTTTCCACTGACCCGATATATTATTAGGGCAAATTATTAATGTAGCCCTGCTATACAGCTTGTTATCATTTCTTGTGTATGATATGTTTGCGGAAGGGTGTAATATTGAACCGGTGATAGATTCAATTGTTTTACCTAGGCCTAATTCGTCAATTATAGCTCCTCCTGCGAATACAAGACTGTTATAATTAGACTGTGGCGAGAATGTTTTCGAATATGGATCATAAATTATGTTACCTAATTTTATCTCTGAATCTGCATTAATGCTGTAATTCAGTTTAGTATGGTTTTTTTCGGTGTCGACCATCCATTGAATCGTTCGTTTCTGATAGTTATACAGATTTTGTTTTAAATATGGAGGCTGATCTATCATAGGATCAAAACAACTGCTATTCGGTTTGAGTGCAGTTTCAACAATATTTGTTGTTTTCATATTAATATCATTCATACTATTATCAGTCGGTTGTATTTTCGATAACTGGTGTTGAATAGTATGTCTCATGTAGTTTTTATGATATTTGCATACATCTGATATAAATTCAGAATTCGGGATTTTTCCGTATTTGTTGTAATATTCTTCTAATAGCTTGTTATTAGCCGACATGAGCGTTACAACAATATGCACATTTTCATTATTGAATTGGAAACAGTGGAAATTGTATATATCAAGCGGAACATCAGAAGGTATCTTGAAGTTATCATCCATCATATTGTTATAATAATCAAGTGCTTCTTGACCTTCTAGTGGTTCTATTTTTCCCTTGAAAATACTCTCAATTGTAATATCTATTGTTAATACATTGCTGAAAGAATGTAGACCAGCAGTAGCTTTATCATATATTAAATATGTTTTGCCTTCCGATTCCATGTTATATTATGTTGTAATATATAAATCTTATATTTAGCAATTAGATATCAATTTTTTTTATTAAATAGTTATACGTCAATATATGCATGTAAATTGTATATTTACAGTTTTTAACTCAAACGGGTTTAAAGATTTGTGGCGACATAGATATTATCAAGTTATGCCAAAGAAGAACACTAAAGAACTTCAGAGCGAAAAAAAAACAGAATCGAATAATACCGCAGACAATGTCGACAATAAAAATGACGTTGTGGCAGATGCTAAAAAAACGATAAAAAAAGATACCACTAAAAAGGTTACTGCTAAAAAGGTGAAACAAGTTACGCAGGATAGTGTTAACAATACTGTAACTGATTCTAAAAAAGAGACCAAGAAAAAGGTAAAGAATGCGGGGCGTGTTGCAACAGGTACTGATAAAAAGGACAGTGTGAATGATACGCAGACCGGTGCCGATAAACTCGAGAAGAATGACGACAAAGTTCAGGAACATGGTATTGTTGATGGAGTCGGACTAAAATTTAAATCTCAACTTCCTATGTGTAAAGATATAATAAATGAGCTTAGCGAAAAAGTAAAACATTTTAAACAACACATGAAAAAGTTAGAATCTGCATATAAACAGGATGTAAAGAAAGTATCCAAAACGAAGAGAAAGAGGAAGGGAAATAATGATCCAACCGGATTTATTAAAACACATCCTGTACCAGACAAGCTTGCGAAATATATAGGTGTAGATAACGGCACAGAATTATCGGGCCCTGATGTGACAAAAAAGGTATGGGCTGCTATTAAAAACAAGGGATTACAGTATGAAAAAGATGGCCGCGTATTAAGAACTAATAAAGAGACAAATGATGTCTTCGGATTAGATAATACTGTAAATAAATCGACAGATCATAATGATAAAGATGGATTTAATTTCCGCAATATTCAGAAGTATATATCATACGCACTTCATAATAAGTAAATTTCGTTAAATATCGTCAAGTATTATAAATTTATAACCAAGTCAATATATTAATATATATTAACTTTAATTAATTATATATTTTGAGGCTGTTAAAACTACCAGTACGATAATGATGATATAAAAAACTGATTAAACCCAGTATTACATCTGCTAATAAAAATTTCCATGAATCAGATTGTTTATGTATTGCGCCATATGCGAATAATCCATATAATAATGCATGAATCGGTCTTAGATCATTCCACCATATTTTGTCCCCAAATACTTCCCCTCCGGTCTGTCGCGAATCAGTGGCGTATATATATGCAAATCCTATGGCGGGTATAATAGCCAAGTAACCCAGATAAGGCATATAGTCGCGATTGATATTTTTTGCAGTGTATGTTAATAAAGATCGGATACCGATGCAACCTATTAAAAATAATAAAAATCTCTTGTGTATTGTCTTCATATACGCGCGTATATTACTAGTATTTATTATTTATTATTTAGATTAAATCGCCACATACGTTAGTCAGGTTGTTTGACCGTTTGCACCTAAAATTTCCTTTGTTTATTAGGTTAGCCTCAAAACTTAGTCCATAGACGTTGCTGTTGGGTGCATTTATATGTCCAGACGTATGGTTTGTGGTGCCAGTAATATTTGTGGTGCCAGTAATATTTGTGGTGCCAGTAATATTTGTGGTTGCTGTAATCCCAACACTCGTGCCAGTATAAGGTACAATAGTATTTGTCATAATACCACCAGTAATCGAGGTTTTGCCATTTGTCGTATAAGGGGAAATAGTATCTGTCATAATACCACCAGTAATCGAGGTTTTGCCATTTGTCGTATAAGGGGAAATAGTATTTGTCTTAATACCGCCCGTAATCGAGGTTTGACCACTTGCCGTATAAGGGGAAATAGTATCTGTCTTAATACCACCCGTAATTGTGGTTTGACCACTTGTCGTATAAGGGTAAATAGTATCTGTCTTAATACCACCCGTAATCGAGGTTTGGCCATTTGTCGTATAAGGGGAAATAGTATTAACTTTTAATTTTCCGGTAACAGTCAAATCGGTGACTGTCATCGAACTATTATTATATACACTTGCAATATTTTGCAAAGCTTCGGAGTTCAAATCACTGCACCCACATGATGAAGATCCGCTAGAAAATCCTTCTATATTGGACCCCATTAATAATACATATATTCCAAGTAATAATATAACATATTTTACTGATATCTTATCTGAGTAAAACAATACTAATGACACAGTGCATAATGCTGCGAGTATTATTTTCATATATATATATATAAGCGAAAATATATTTGTATCAGATATGTAATTCAAACATAGACATTCTCATTGTGCGATTAACAAAATCAGGTAGATCTATTTTAATAATATTTGTGAATAGATTAGATGTATTATGAATATATTTGTGATTACCAATAATATTATCAATAAAATCTCCGTATTTATCTATATTATTTTTAATAGTGCATCCAGTATCATCAATAAACTTTACAAACTTATCAAGATTACATAGTATCATATATTTTATTATAAAATATGATCTGATGGAAGTATTTTGCTTAAATGTAATTCTAAACATATCTCTGATAGATTCGCCTCCAAAATATTTTATTATTTTACATACCTGATAAAGCAGAAAATTTAACTCCATATTTAACAAGATATTAAAGTCTATTGACAAAACTTTGCACAACACGCATAAGTATATTAAAATCGCCAGACTCTCTGTATATGATTCATTACATCTGTCAATCCCAACTACTGTTAATCGGTCATTTATTTTTTTTTCTAAGTATGTATATTTATTATCTGTATAACTAAAATCAAATTTATGAAAGTGAACAAGTTCGTGAATTAATACTTTTAACATTTCTTCCTTTCTCCAAATATTTATAAACTTTCCTGGCATACATGATCCTGAATTAGTATTATCTGCACATAATGGAATATTTCCGTCGCGATTAATAGTTAGTTTTTTAGTCTGATTACCTAAAAATATATTTAGTTGAAGATCCCCAATATATCCATTATATTTTTTAGCGAAACATCTCATAAGTGATACAGTTGTAACTATTCTATTTATATAAGATTTTTTGTCAGATGCTAATTTATACAAGTTAACTATTAAACCATTGCCTTCATATTTTTCGTATATAATATCTTCCGATTCATAATGATGCTGAATATCAATGGATACAAAAGGATTGTCATAGAGTATATTATGTATATGCATTCTATCGGCGCGTTCAAACATAACTTGATAACAATTTAAAAGAGTATCATCACCTGAATTTTTCATAAGATATTTGAGATTATGTGTATCAATAACATGGTGATGTTCTCTATACCATGACATAAATAACCAAAAATCTTTCATATCGATCGAATAGGGTATTAATTTATCTAATAAATCTAGTTCTTTTAATTTTTTAATTACGATAAACATTAAAGGATATTCTTTAGAATCATGTATTTTGTTTAAAAATAGCGAGTCTGTTTTATGTGTGTCAATCATGTCAATATTAGCCATACATTCGTTAATTGTATTAAATATACGAGACGATTTAATAGCGTCAATATTGATATCAAAATTTATGTTTATATTGTCAACAATATTTTTCAGACTTTTTAAATCATAGTCCATATAAATAACAAGATAAAATTATTAGCGGTATATTATTGACAAACAATGTATATAAACATGTTTGTATGAAATGTTGGTTTATTTTGTTTTATTTTTTGTAAAGTGTGATAATATAACGGAAAGATGTTTGGTAACAATAATACACATGCATTTACAGGACATAATAATAATTTGTTAAGAATGCATCAACAGTTCCAGCAGAACAATACACCTTTTCAACAAAACCAATTGATGATGAATAATCCTAATTTTACTGCGAATATGAATAATCGCATGTTCCAGCAACGGCTATATATGGAGAGGATGCAACAGATCCACCGGGCAAAAAAAGGAGAACCTATGCAATTTAAAGAAGATGAATTGTATAAATATTTAATTAATCCTATATATGTAGATAAGGCGAAAAAAGAAGAATTAGACAAAGAATACAAAAATATGTTAGGCGGCTATATTGTTGAATATGTTAAAAAATCTAAAAATGATATACCAGACGAATATTTACAAAAGAAACTTAAAAATGGGTATATAATGAACAAAAAAGATATTGAAAAGAAAGTAATTAACAATAAGAAAGTAAAAGAATGGTGGGATGGGAGAACTAATCAGCCATATAAAAATATTCTCAAAAAAGAGAATTATGAAAAAAAATTTAAAAACAAAGACGATTTAATTGTACATAGAGTAACAAAAAAAGATCGTAATAAAGCATTACTGGACAGCGAGTTAAGCAAGTTAGAAGAATTACTGGCTGAACATAATGACCAATTGAAAATTATATATTCAAGAAATCAAAAATCACAACACAAAAAGAAATTTCAGTATACAAATATTTACAAATACAGGATGACACACAACACGAAAAATTGGGATGAATTAAGGAATTTTTATGAGAAAGAACAGATAAAGATCGACAGAAAAGAGAAAAAGATAGATAATATGATTAACTTGTTACTGGATGGTGATATATTAGAAGGCGATGAATACAAGTCTCTCACAAGCGAATTAAAATTATTGGCTGATAAGACACTGAAGGATAAAGAATATTATATAACTTCTGAGATAGACCTAGAAATGAAAGCACTCGAGAAGGATGTTGGGAAGAATGAATATAAAAAAATAATGGAAGAGTTAAATAAGGAGTATAAGACATCAAAAACTAAAAAATACAGGAATCAAGAGTCAGAGATAGAAAAACTTAAAAAAAATATCGGGAAGGGCGAGTATAAAAAAATAATGGATGAATTAAAGACCGATGATGAGAAGCCTGTTATTATGAAAAAAATATTAAAAATAAAAGACAGAGATGTCGTTGACGATTCGAAACAAGAGTCTAATAATAATACAACTCGGAAAATAAAGGTAATAATGGATAAAGAAGAGAGCAAAGAAGTGATTAAAGAAGAGAGCAAAGAAGCGGGTAAAAAGAGCGGGTATGTCGATATGAGCACAATCGAAAAATATAAAAACAGGACAGGCCAAGTGGACTCTGATTTAATAAAAAAATATAGAGAGAAACAAAATGGAGGAAAATAAGATATTCGATTATTTGGTAGTTGTAAATAATATTTAATACAATATTTTTTACAGTGATTTATAAGGTTAAGTAGTAACACAGGCGATAATATATGCATCAATTGTATACAAAACAATTGAAATTTAAAAATATTGAAAAATAATTATCTAGTGTAATGTTATCAAAAATGTCGGCTATGAGGAGATGGTTTCCGGATGAAATTAACAACCCACTGTGGTATGTGATTGGTCGCACGATGAATAATTGCAAATACTATTATAAGAATTATTACGACAGATACACATTTGACGCGGACGAAGTATATCCTGGTATATATGTAGGTGATTGGAATGCATCACTGAACAAAGAAAAGCTTAAGGAACATGGAATAAAAAATATTTTATCGATTGTAAATGGTTGTGCCAAAAATTATCCTGCAGATTTCGATTATGAACTGATACATGTAAATGATGACGACTGGGTAAAGATTTCTGCACATTTCGATATGTCCGTTGCATTTATTAAAAAGGTGCTGGATAAGGATGAGAAGATTTTGGTTCATTGTAGCAGAGGGATGTCACGAAGTGTAAGCCTCGTGATTGCATATATGATGAGTGAAAAAAAAATGACATATGAAAATGCTCTTACAATTATAAAATCTAAACGCTTATGTGCAAATCCTAATGTTGGATTTGAAACACAACTAAGAGAACATTATCAAAATGATTGAATGATTGAAAAATTGAAAAAGAATTGTATGAGATGATTAAGTTTTTTTATAATAACAAGTTATATATATATATATATATATATGAGTAATGTAGATAATATACAACAAAGATTATTTGTCAGAAAAGATTATGTTATAAATCTGGATGAAAAGATAGGACATGGTGCATTTTCAAAAGTTTATAAAGCCAAATATAATGGCCAGTTAGTAGCTGCCAAATTGATTACAACTAGTAAGATGCAAAAGAAAGTTATCAATCAACTTGATAGAGAGCTCAGGATTATTGAGATTTTAATGGAATATCCTCATCAGAATATTCTAAAGTATTACAAGGTAGAGAAATTACAAAATTATATAATAATTCTGATGGAGATATGTGAGGGAGGAGAGTTAAAAAAGAAAATAGAGGGTTGTTTAACAGAAGCAACTGTAAAAAATTATGTAAAACAATTAGTGAGAGCATATTTACATATATTAAAATTTTCTATAGTTCACAGGGACTTGAAACCGACCAACGTATTAGTGTCAAAAGAAGGGGTACTAAAACTTATTGATTTTGGATTATCAAAGGTTCTTTCAACAGATATGACGGCGACAATATGCGGTAGTCCATTATATATGGCTCCTGAAATATTGTATAAACAAGATTATGATAGTAATGCCGATATATGGTCACTCGGTATACTTGTATATGAAATGATATATGGATTTACGCCATTTAGCGAATCACATGACATAAAATCTTTAAAATATAATATTATTAAAAGTAAAATACCTTTTCCCCAGGTAAACACAATGAATGAACAAGTTAGTGAAGAATGTAAAAATTTAATGAAATCTTTGCTCAGCGTGGATGTTGATAATCGGATAAACTGGATGACGATCAGTTCCCACCCCTGGATAGCAGAGGAGTTTCGGGAATATAATACTGATATAACAGGACCAGTCAATAATAAAAGAATAAGAATAATAGAGGATCTTCATAAAATGCTGAAAGGAGATCTTAGACATGAACCTATATCGACAAAAAAAGAAGAACATTTTGCAAATGATGATATGATATTTAGTATGGAAAACAATAAATCCGTAAATTCTGCAAATCATGCAAATCACGCAAATCCTGCGAATTCTGTAAAAATATCTGTGGAAAAAAGAAGTAATATTACAAATAGCGACACATCTGGACTATGTCTTATGGGGAGTCCAGTGATTGACAGTTATATTGACAAGGAGTTAGAGGATGTCAAATCGAATAGATATGGTAGATCCGCGCCGATCCCGATTCCGGTGATAAATAAATTTACGGGAGGGTCTAGATTAGATTATGTCGACTTTGGCATACAAGATATAAGTAGACATGTTAGAGTCGACACGCGTGACAGTATAACACAATATCTATATTCCAAATCGGCCCCAGTACAGATACATAATTCAAAAAAATAACATAGTGCGTATTGTAATAGTCTTTTAAAATCGTGTTAATTTGTATAGGTATAAATGAACGAACTTGAAGCTAAAATATGCGAAGATGATGAGGATGATGTTTTAAATTTTATACACGACGATGATAATAATAATGTTGTTGATATAGACGATGAAAATAAAGACAATTATATTTATGGGATAGATTTAGGGACAACTAATAGTTGTATCAGTATATGGAGAAATAATAAAATAGAGATAATACCTGATGAAAACGGCAGGACTACTATACCTAGTGTTGTTGCATATACTAATTTATCACAATATGTAGGGTATGATGCAAAAAATCAAAAAGAGATCAATAGTGACAATGTTTTTTATGAGGTTAAGAGATTAATCGGCAGGAGATACGACGATCCAGTAATACGCGACGAGATGGAGATGCTTTCATATAAAATTGTGGATGATGGAAGGGGTGGGATTGGGTTACAATCTACTATAATGAACAATAAGGTATTTACGCCAGAGGAGATTTCAGCCCAGATACTGATAAAATTAAAGTCGATTGCAAAAAGATACATGAAGACTGAAAATATCAGAGACGTAATTATCACAATCCCTGCAAATTTCAACGATGGTCAGAGGCAAGCGACAAAGGACGCTGCCATAATCGCAGGATTGAATCCTGTTCTGTTATTAAATGAACCGACAGCTGCGTCACTTGCATATGGAATGCACAATAGATCGAAAGTTATTAAATATCATAAAACTGATGATAATGAGAATAACGAGAATAATGATAATAATGGCGATGATTTTATGAAAATTTTAGTGTATGATTTCGGAGGAGGTACACTTGATGTATCTTTACTAGATATATGCGACGGTATTTTTACGGTAAAAGCATCATCTGGAAATACACATTTCGGAGGGGCTGATTTTGATGAACGGTTAATGGTTTATTGTTTGAATCGATTCAAAGTGAAATATGGATATACTGCAGTAAAATTTGGAGATATTACTGGATTAGCTAATCAAATGTTACGGAAACAATGTGAAAATGCAAAGAAAATATTATCAACAACTACTAAAACTCATATAGCTGTCAAGAATTTCTATGATGGAAAGAATTTACTGGTTCCGCTGACCAGGGACAAATTTGAGAATATATGTACGGATTTATTTTTAATGTGTTTATCGCCTGTACAGAGTATATTAGAAGATACTGATACTGATATTGAAGACATTGACGAAGTTATACTGGTTGGTGGTATGACTAGAATTCCATATATCAGGAAATTAATTCGGACACAGTTTGGGAAAGAAGGGAATTGCAGTGTAAATCCGAACGAAGCTATATCAATAGGTGCAGCGATTCAGGGGTATTTAAAACGATTTCCGTCAGATCCGTTTTCTGACAATATAGGTCTTATTGATGTAACGTCGTTATCTCTCGGCGTCGAACTAATCGGTGGTGTCATGGATATATTAGTCCCTCGTAAAACATCTTTACCGTGCGAGATGAGCAAAGTATTTACAACTGACAAAGATGAGGTTGATAGTGTAGTAATTAAAATTTATGAAGGGGAACGATCTATGACAAAGAATAATTATTTTGTTGGCGAATTCGAGTTGGGTAATATTCCGCCAGCACCGAGAGGATATCCAGAAATTGAAGTATTTTTTTCAATCGATACAAATGGTATTATTAGCGTAACTGCAAAAGACTTGAGAACCAGCGAATCGAACAGTATTACTGTATCCGGGAATAAAAGACGATTGACCCATGAAGAGATAAATGAATTGGTTAATATGTGTAGAAGACAGGAATATATGGATTATATTGAAAAGGAGAAGAAAGTAAAACATTATGGGATATATGATTTATGTCAGGCTATTGTAGAAAATATTAACAGAGATGAATGTAAATTAAAAGATAAGGATAAGGAGACTGTGAAGACAGATATTCAGGAACAATACAATTGGCTTAATAATACTAGTTATAATGACAGAGATATTGAAGAGTTAAAAGAGAAAGAAGAGTCATTGAAAGAAAAATATGGTACATTGATAATTAGAGGTGATATGATGAATGCTAAATTCGAAAACAATAACGAATCAACAAAAGATATTCAAAAAACAACTCTACATGGCGATGAAGAGGATGACGAAAAGGAGATGAACATGACTTTTGAAAAGATACAAGACGAAGTAGATGAAGAAGATTTAGGGATGGAAGGAATGACCGATGTAGAACGAGATGAATTAAAAGAGACCAGAAATGTATTGATAACATTGTGCGAATCTATTGCAGATGTTGTGGGCTCAGATAGTTTCGCAATATCTGACGAACATAAGGAAGAATTAAGAAATTTTATTAATGACGCGATACTTTGGACATATGTACATGAAAAACCGACTAAGATTGAGTACAAAATAAAAATAGATGAAGTTGATGAAGCATGTGACAAGATAATGAATGCATATAATGAGAAGAAAGATGATATATTTGTAAAAAATGATATTGTAGACAGCAATGAATATATTGTGACAGAGCTGGAAAATTTGTGCTTATCTCTTAAAATATTGATTGAACAAAAATCTCTACCGATTAACACTGATACACAGACCGGTCGCAGAGATATGAATATATTAGAGACTACCATAACCAATGACATGGAATGGATATTTGAACATGTACATGCTAGGAACGACGACATCGCCATATCTAGAGAGAATATTGAAAAAATGGCCAGTGAAAAATTAGAGATACTTAATACACTATGTAGCGATATTTATAGTAGAAGTGTGTCGAGAATATTTAACGACAAGAATAACACAATTATAACAATGGATGAAAATATCGATGATATCACTAACTCTACTAATATTGACTATAACTATAATAATACAGGAGGTACGAGTATTATGGAACTGATGAAAGCAAGACAAACCAACAATATGAATGACACATACAACGATGAAAATATCGATGAAGATAAATTCTTCAATGATATGAATGATATGAATGATATGAATGATATGAATGATATGAATGATATGAATGATATGAATGATATGAATGATATGAATGATATGAATGATATGAATGATATGAATGATATGAATGATATGAATGATATGA
>Ga0209443_1000220_pt1 | contig 37826 bp, 31 predicted proteins | sample LauGreBMM110DCMD_2_FD_187571 | JGI IMG/M metagenome (GOLD analysis project Ga0209443, IMG submission 187571) | Freshwater lake microbial communities from Lake Michigan, USA - Su13.BD.MM110.DCMD (SPAdes) (version 2) | ecosystem: Environmental > Aquatic > Freshwater > Lake | place: Lake Michigan... | reverse complement strand
ATTTAATTCAAAAAGGCCAAGATACAGTTGCTTTTGACCACGATTGTCGCGAGGGAATTTGCGGAAGTTGTTCTCTTTTTATCAATGGCGAAGCGCACGGACCAGACAGAGGAATACCAACTTGTCAATTGCATATGCGAATGTTCAAAGACGGAGATGAGATCTATATCGAACCTTTCAGAGCAAAAGCGTTTCCAATTATAAAAGATCTTGTAGTGGATAGAAGTTCTTTTGATAGAATTCAACAAGCAGGTGGTTTCGTATCTATAAATACATCGGGAAATCCAGTAGACGCTAATACCATTCCGATTCCAAAAAAAGATGCAGACAGAGCATTTGATGCTGCAACTTGCATTGGTTGCGGCGCTTGTGTTGCTACCTGTAAAAACTCTTCAGCTATGTTATTTGTAGCTGCCAAAGTTTCTCAATACGCTTTGTTACCACAAGGAAGAGTAGAAGCAACTGATCGAGTTCTAAATATGGTAGCTCAAATGGATGCTGAAGGTTTTGGTAACTGTACCAATACAGGAGCTTGTGAAGTAGAATGTCCTAAAGGAATTTCATTAGATTATATCGCTCAAATGAATAGAGAATATTTGAGCGCAAGTTTGAAAGGATAGTTCTTAGTTAAAAAAGTCATAAGGGATTAGCCAAAAGCAAAAACGCATCCATTGATTTGGATGCGTTTTTTGTTACAATCAAATTTAAAATCCGTGTTTATCTGTTTCATCCGTGTCTTCTGTTTGCCATTTTTTAGTATTTTTATAAAATGAAAGTCGCCTTAATCCAATCTTCTTTATTCTGGGAAAACCCAAGTGCCAACCGAAACCATTTCGAAGTAAAAATCAATGCTATTAATGAAAAAGTAGATTTGATTGTACTCCCAGAAATGTTCTCAACGGGTTTTACGATGAATCCTTCAACCGTTGGCGAAACCATGCAAGGCGATACTGTTTTGTGGATGCAATCTTTGGCGAAGGCCAATAATAGTGCTATTACAGGAAGTCTAATTATTAAAGAAAATAATAATTACTACAACAGATTGGTGTTTGTTTTTCCGTCGGGCGAAATACAATTTTATGATAAACACCATTTGTTTACCTTGGCCGGAGAAGACAAAGTGTATACATCTGGAACTGAAAAATTGATTGTAGATTATTTAGGATGGAAAATTTGTCCGCTAGTATGTTACGATTTGCGTTTCCCGGTTTTTGCACGAAATATAGAAGATTATGATGTTTTGCTTTATGTTGCCAATTGGCCAAAACCGCGCATTAATACTTGGGATATTTTGCTCAAAGCTCGTTCGGTCGAAAATATGTGTTATACTATTGGCGTAAACCGAATTGGTTTCGACGCTTCTCAATTAGAATACAACGGACATTCACAAACATTGGATTTTTTTGGAAATTATATGCTGGAACCGAAAGATACAGAAGGGGTTTTCATAACCGAATTAAACAAGGAGAATTTGCTTGAAACTAGAAAAAAACTTGGATTTCTCAACGACAGGGATTCATTCGAACTAAAGCCCAATGGATGATTTACCTTTATTCTTATTGTCAACTTCCTTTTTTGTTTCTGGAGTATAAGGAATACTTACATCAAAAACTTGTTCCACATCCCAATTGGCCCTAACATCAATGGGTTTTGAGAAATAAACCACTTCCTCGGCTTGGCGTTTTTCTAGGAAATTGCCTGAATCCCATTCCTTGTTTTTGTTATCGTCATAAATTAATCGAAGTGTAAAAAGGGAAGGTTCCACCAAATTAAATTCGACTTTAGTGTTCCCTTCAGAGTATTCCGTTGCGAGAACATTCCCTTTTTCGTTAGTCAATTCAACAATCACAGGAAAACGTTTTACATTTTGAAGACTAACCGTTAGATTTCCATAATCGGCTAACTCTTTTGTGGCGAGCTTATAAATCAAGGTATCATCCGATCGTTCCAAATAATCAGTCAATGCACCAGGCATAATCCTGAAAGTATATTTTTCTGATGGTTCCTTCTTGAAGTCAAAAAGCAATTGTTGGTTGAAATCATCGTATGAAGTTGTAAAAGCCACCGAAACAGAATCTTTACTGGTGAGTTTTATTTTAGAATTATCAAAATGGGCCAATGGAGTGGTTGATTCTAATGCGAATTTATCTCTAAAATTTAAAATCCCTTTTTGTATTGCAACAATACTTAGTGTGTCTTTTTTCTGGATTTTAATTTTAAAGTTAAAATCAGCTTGGTATTTGTCTTTGGCTACAGCCAATGCTAAAGAATCTACTTTCAATGGTTTGAACCAGACTTGTAGCGAATCCTTTTTTGGAAATTTGGTAATAATAGAAGGTAAAAGGGTTTCGCCATTTTTAAGCGTAATTTTAATAGCACTTGTTTTTCCTTGATAGGGCAAAATCACTCGATTTCCTGAGGCTTGGATGGGTTTAAAAACTTTTAAAGGAAGTACTTCTTTGAATAGTTTTAATTCATAAATCGTGTCATTAGGAATTGTAATGTATTGTTTGTTAAACCCGATTTTGTCTTTGGTTGGATTAAATTTATTGTTTGAATTATTATCTTTTATTGCCACCAAAAGGTATTTTCCAGCCTTTAAATTCTCTAATTTAAAAGTTTTTAAACTGTCTAAGGTGTTGGTAATATACCTTGGATTTTGATTGAAAACCACAGAGTCATTGAATTTTTTATCATTCACGTCATAAAGCATTATAGACACAAAAGACTCCACATCTTTATTATAAGCGTCTTTTATGCTTCCATTAAGCATTAATGAATCGATTTGATTGCCAGTTGAGAAAACATATTTAAACAGGTTCAATTTATTTCCCTCATTGTTGTCAGTAATACTTTGACCAAAATTGAAACTATAAGTAGTGTTCTCTTGCAAAGTATCATTAATCTTTATTGAAATATATTTGCTAGTAATAGTTGGTGAAATTATCGGGTCATATTTCATTGGAGGCGAAATAATCAATTGCTTATTAATGTCTTTTAGCTTGATATATTCGTCAAAAATCAATTTAATCTCGTTTCCTTTAAAATTAGCACTATAATTTTTTGGAAAACTCATTTTCAAAACAGGAGCGATGGTGTCCTTCAAACCGCCAGTAATAAAACCTCTTTTGGCACAACTCAAGAGTAGCAATACTAGCAAAAAAAGAATATATTTAAAGTTGTTTTTCAACATAATGAATCGAAATTTAGACGCCACAAAATAACAATTATATTCGCTGTAAACGAAATGTTTTTATAAGAATTAGTATGGTATGCTATTTAGTTCCAATCGGTTTTAAAAAGCTTTCGGGTTCTGTTTTTATAAAAGCAATTAAGAATGCGCCATTGCCATACAAACAATACTAATTTTTGCTCCCGGAATTTTAAGCAAGGCATTCGAACATGCTTCTAAAGTAGATCCTGTTGTAATAACATCGTCTATTAATAAGAAATGTTTATTGTGGTCTTTTTCGGTAAAGGAAGTGTCAAAAATAGCCTCAATTCCATCGCTTCGATTCAATAAGTTTTTCTTGGATTGGGTTTTGGAGTAAACATTTCGAACCAATAGATTTGGATTATATGCAATATTCAATTTTCTAGAAAGTGTTCTTCCAAAATTGGTCACTTGATTGTAGCCTCTTTCCCTGCGTTTTCTTTTATGCAAGGGCACCGGAATAATTTCATCTACCGATTGGATTGGGATCGAATTTTTTAAATCTTCCGCATACCACGTACCCAAAACAGTGCCAATTTCTTCTTGCCCTCTGTATTTCAAATTATGAATTAATTCCTGAACGATGCCTCTTTTGTGAAAATACAATAGCGCCGATGCGTATTCTACGGGGATTCTTCCATAAAACTTTTTGAAAGCTTCGTTTTCGGGATTCAAATGATGATTGGTCAGTGGAATATTATGTCGACAAAGAGTGCAAATTACGTTTTCATTCGAGATTAAAAACGAATGACACCCTCCGCAAACAGGTGGAAAAAACAGATCAATAATGTTTTTAAACATAAAAAGTTGATTTTATATATAAAAATAAGGAAATCAATACTTCAAACTTCAAAAATTTCCTTTTTATTAAGTTCACTTTTTATATTTTTGCACCACTATGGCAAAACAAGAAGATTTATTTAAGAATGTAGTTTCGCACGCAAAAGAATATGGATTTATTTTTCCGTCAAGTGAAATATACGATGGTTTAAGTGCGGTCTATGATTATGGACAAAACGGAGTCGAATTAAAAAAGAACATCCGCGAATATTGGTGGAAAGCCATGGTTCAAATGAACGATACTATTGTTGGACTTGACGCGGCAATCTTGATGCACCCAACCACTTGGAGAGCTTCCGGTCATGTAGATGCTTTCAACGACCCATTGATAGATAATAAAGACTCTAAAAAAAGATACAGAGCTGATGTTTTGATTGAAGATTACGCCGAAAAGCTAAATCAAAAAGCAATCAAGGAAATCGAAAAAGCTCGCGCTCGTTTTGGCGATGCCTTCAACGAACAGGAATTTGTAAGTACAAACGCCAGAGTTGTGGAATATAAAGCCAAAGAAAGAGAAATTCTGGAAAGAATGGCTAGTTCATTAGGGAACGAAGACTTAGAAGATGTAAAAGCATTAATCGAAGAATTAGAAATTGCCTGTCCTGAATCAAGATCGAGAAACTGGACCGAAGTACGTCAATTTAACTTGATGTTTGGCACAAAATTAGGAGCTTCTGCTGATACAGCAATGGACTTGTATTTGCGTCCAGAAACGGCTCAGGGAATTTTTGTCAATTTCTTGAATGTTCAAAAATCAGGTAGAATGAAAATTCCTTTTGGAATTGCGCAAACCGGAAAAGCGTTTAGAAACGAAATTGTAGCCAGACAATTTATTTTCCGTATGCGTGAATTCGAACAAATGGAAATGCAATTTTTTGTAAAACCAGGCACAGAAATGCAATGGTACGAGCACTGGAAATTAGCTCGATTAAATTGGCATTTATCTCTAGGTTTAGGAAGAGAAAATTACCGTTTTCACGATCACGAAAAATTAGCGCATTATGCCAATGCAGCTGCCGATATTGAGTTTAATTTCCCTTTTGGATTCAAAGAATTAGAAGGAATTCATTCTCGTACCGATTTCGATTTGAAAGCGCACGAAAAGTTTTCCGGTAAAAAAATGCAATATTTCGACACGGAAACAAACGCCAATTACACTCCTTATGTAGTGGAAACTTCGGTTGGATTGGATAGAATGTTCTTGGCTGTTTTTGCCACTTCGTTGAAAGAAGAAACATTAGAAGACGGATCTATAAGAACGGTTTTGCAATTGCCATCGGTACTTGCTCCAACAAAAGCGGCAATTTTACCTTTAGTAAAAAAAGACGGTTTACCAGATATTGCACATAAAATTATTGAAGATTTACGTTGGGATTTCAATGTAACTTATGATGAAAAAGACGCTGTAGGAAGACGCTACAGAAGACAAGATGCATTGGGAACTCCATTTTGTGTTACTGTCGATCATCAAACGATCGAAGACCAAACGGTTACGATTCGCCATAGAGACACGATGAAACAAGATCGCGTAAAAATCGCTGATTTAAAATCGATTATCGAAAATGAAGTTTCGATGAAGAATTGGTTGATGAAAATGTGATTACACCATTCAATTATATAAAAAAGGCTTCTCTATCGAGAAGCCTTTTTTATATAATTGAATCGATACCCAAAGGAAATAGCACCTCGACCGATTATATCATAACTGGTATCTTGACTATTAAAAAGGTTACGACCGACGCCAGCGTTTATCTCAAAAACGAACCCTTTTTTAGTAATCCATTTACTTCCAAGACCAAAGCCTAGTGCAAAATCTGTTCTTTTAACATATTTTGAAGAACTCAAATAATCATTATTGATACTATCATAATTATATTTCCATTCATAACCTTCATAGCCGTTAATCGATCCAAAACCTTCGGCAAAAAAACCGGCCGCTGGCTTTTTACCAAAATAATAACGATAATATGGAGTTAGCATGAACTTGTTTTCAATTTCACTTTCAATAGCTATAAATAGCGATGATCCAAAGGCTGATTCTTCATCGATGATTCTTTCATAACTAACCTCAAAAGCACCCGCAATAAGAAAAGCGGCATTTAATTTTAATTCATTCTTCCGAAGTAAAGCATTTTCTTGTTCTTTTTCTTGGCTGAAGCCAAAAGTGAATGCAGACAAACATAATAACGCCAATAATTTTTTCATAGTTTGATTTTTTTTCAAATTTATGTCAAATTATTCTGATATTAAATTAGTTTCAAATATTTTTTATAAACTCCTGAGAATATTCCTTAATTTGGTTACGCACTTTGCGGAATTTTTGGCTACAAAAAAAATATAATGTATCGTTTTATGCAAACTGATAATCAGCGTAAGCCTGCTCAATTTCATTTAAAACAGCAAATAATTCTTCGGGGGAACTCAGTGTAACTAGTTTTTGTCGGTATTCTTTAAACGAGTGAATTCCTTTGAAATAATTAGCATAATGAGGGCGGGTTTCTACAATTCCGAGTCGTTCTCCTTTCCATTCCATTGCCCAAATAAGATGATTGCGCACAGCTTCTACCCGATTGACAACGCTGGGTTTTGCTAAATGTTCCCCCGTTTTGAAAAAATGTTTTATTTCCTTGAAAATCCATGGGTAACCAATGGCGGCACGACCTATCATGATTCCGTCAATCCCATATTCATTTTTATATCGCAATGCTTTTTCAGGAGAATCGATATCGCCATTTCCAAAAATAGGCATTGTGATTCTTGGGTTGTTTTTTACACGGGCAATGTGCGACCAGTCGGCCTGTCCTTTATACATTTGAGCCCTAGTCCTGGCGTGAATTGTCAAAGCTTGCACCCCAATGTCCTGTAACCTTTCGGCAACCTCATCTATATTAATAGAATTATCGTCCCAGCCTAAACGTGTTTTAACGGTTACAGGAAGATTCGTGCTGTCAATTACAGCCTTGGTTAAACGAATCATTAAATCAACATCTTTCAAAACTCCAGCGCCAGCACCTTTGCAAACAACTTTTTTAACGGGACATCCAAAATTAATATCAATTAAATCCGGGTTTACTGTAGTTACAATTTTTGACGACATCGCCATCGCTTCTTCGTCTCCTCCAAAAATTTGAATCCCTACGGGTCTTTCGTAATCAAAAATATCTAGCTTCATTCGGCTTTTGATGGCGTCACGAATTAATCCTTCGGAAGAAATAAATTCGGAATACATCATGTCAGCACCATGGGTCTTGCACAATCTACGAAATGGAGGATCGCTCACGTCTTCCATTGGCGCGAGAAGAAGAGGAAATTCGGGTAGTAGTATGTTGCCAATTTTTATCAAAGGGGATTTTTTTTGCAAAGATAGGAAAGAATGCAGATTTCAGATTTCAGATTTCAGGTTTTTTCGATTATATCATACAATGATAGCCTTCAATTATCAATGTTTTAGCTTATATTTGCGGATTAAATGCGAAAGCCTTTTCCAAAAAATTGATAAACATAGAATGAAAAATATACGGAATTTTTGCATTATTGCACACATTGATCACGGAAAAAGCACCCTTGCTGACCGATTATTGGGGGCAACTCAAACGGTAACGGCACGTGAGGAAAAAGCACAGTTGTTAGACAATATGGACCTAGAGCGCGAGCGCGGGATTACCATAAAAAGTCATGCCATTCAAATGGAATACAAATACAAAGGCGAGGATTATATCCTGAATTTGATTGATACTCCTGGACATGTAGATTTTTCGTATGAAGTTTCACGCTCAATTGCCGCTTGTGAAGGAGCTCTTTTGATTGTGGATGCTGCGCAAAGCATCCAGGCACAAACGATTTCAAATTTATACCTGGCTCTTGAAAATGACTTAGAAATTATACCAATTTTAAACAAAGTCGATTTACCTAGTGCGAATCCTGAAGAAGTAAGCGACGATATTGTTGATTTATTAGGTTGTAAATTGGAGGAAATTATTCACGCTTCAGGAAAAACGGGGTTAGGGGTCGAAAATATTTTGGCAGCCATTATCGAAAGAATTCCTCCGCCTAAAGGAAATGTTGATGAGCCGTTGCAAGCCTTGATTTTTGATTCGCATTACAATCCGTTTCGTGGTATCGAAGTTATTTTCCGTGTGAAAAATGGACAAATCAAAAAAGGACAAAAAATTAAATTCATGGCCACAGGCAATGAATATTTCGCTGACGAAATTGGCACTTTGAAACTGAACCAAGTTCCCAAACAAGTTATTTCGGCGGGCGATGTTGGGTATTTGATTTCGGGAATTAAAGAAGCCAAAGAAGTAAAAGTTGGCGATACTTTGACAGATGCCAAAACGCCAACTACCAATATAATTCGCGGTTTTGAAGACGTGAAGCCTATGGTTTTTGCCGGGATTTATCCTGTTGATACCGAAGATTATGAAGAGTTGAGAAACTCCATGGAAAAGTTGCAGTTGAATGATGCTTCCTTGGTGTTTTTACCAGAAAGTTCAGCGGCCTTAGGATTTGGTTTCCGTTGCGGATTTTTAGGAATGCTGCACATGGAAATTATCCAAGAACGTTTGGAAAGAGAGTTTAATATGACCGTGATTACTACGGTTCCCAACGTTTCGTATTTGGCTTACACCAAGAAAAATCCCGAAACGCCACTTATTGTAAATAATCCTTCGGACTTACCAGAACCTTCTCGTTTAGACCATGTAGAAGAGCCTTTTATAAAAGCTACGATTATTACCAAATCGGATTATGTGGGAAATGTAATGAGTTTGTGTATCGAAAAAAGAGGGTTAATTACCAACCAAACCTATCTTACAACGGAACGAGTAGAATTGACTTTTGATATGCCATTGGCTGAAATTGTTTTTGATTTTTATGACCGTTTGAAAACCGTTTCTAAAGGGTACGCTTCCTTTGATTATACGCCAATTGGGATGCGGACTTCTAATTTGGTTAAGGTAGACATCTTGTTAAATGCCACTATTGTTGATGCCTTGTCTTCCTTGATGCACGCTGATAATGCATATCAAATAGGAAAAAAAATGTGTGAAAAACTAAAAGAATTAATTCCGCGTCAACAATTTGACATTCCAGTTCAAGCTGCGATCGGGGTGAAAGTGATTTCTCGTGAAACGATAAAAGCCCTACGTAAAGATGTAACTGCCAAATGTTATGGTGGTGATATTTCGCGTAAACGTAAGTTATTGGAAAAACAGAAAAAAGGTAAAAAAAGAATGCGTTTGGTTGGAAATGTAGAAATTCCTCAAGAAGCGTTTATGGCGGTATTGAAATTGAATGATTAATTTTTAGCCTCAAATAAGATAATAGACAAGCCCGATAATGAAAGTTATCGGGCTTTTTGTTGTTATTTTTTCTGCAACCCTTCGAATAATCGTTTTGCATCTTCCAATTTAAATAATTGTGTGCCTTCGTTCATGGTGGCGGCCGATCCACAGGCAACACCCCATTGCACCACTTCTTTTAAACTTTTGTTTAGTGACAAAGCCCAAACCATGGCACCCACCATACTATCTCCGGCTCCAACGGTGCTTTTCTTAACAACATTTGGTGCAGGAACAAATTCAGTTTGAGTTGCCGTTACCAAAACTGCTCCCTGAGCACCTAACGAAACAACCACAATTTCGGCACTTCCTTTTTCGATTAATTTTCGTGCCGCAACTTCGACTTCGTTTGTTTCTAATCTTTCGACTCCGATCAATTTGGCTAATTCGCCAATATTTGGTTTCACTAAATATACCCCTTTTTCTAAAACTTTTTTCAACGCTTCGCCAGAAGTATCTACGATTAGTTTTGTGCCGGATGCTTTGGCTAAATCTGCTATTTTTTGATAGAAATCGGTGGCTAAACCTTCGTTTAAACTTCCACTTGCTACTAAATATTTTGGTTTTAATTGTTGAACCGTTTGGATAATAGTTTCTTTTTCTAAGTCAGAAATTGAAGCTCCAGGAAAGCAAAATCGATACTGCGAATTGGTATTTGTATCCAAAGCTACTAGATTTTCTCTTGTCCAGTTTTGTGTGGAAATTGTTTTTATTTCGATCCCTTCTTTTTGTACCAATTCTTCTAACTTAATTCCCGGTGAGCCCCCAGAAGAAAAAACACATAGTGAATCCCCTCCCAAACGTGAAATTGCTTTAGAAACATTGATTCCTCCACCTCCTGCATCATAGCGTGGTGGTTTACAGCGGATTTTTTGTTCCGCGATCAAACCTGTAAATTGGGTGCTTTTATCTAAAGAAGGGTTTATGGTTAAGGTGACGATATCAAATGTTTTCATGTTCTAAAATTAGACTGTTTTATACATGGTATAAATTTAAGGATAAATAAAAGAACGGATCAAATCTGTTTTTATAATTCACAAAAACCCTTCTCTTATTCGTACATTTGCAAATCTCAATAAAAAAAAATGATCGAAGATAAATCCCCACAACGAACTAGTATTGCACAATTAGGCGAATTTGGATTGATAGACCACTTAACAAAAAACTTTGAAATAAATCAGCCTTCCACTTTGAAAGGAATTGGTGATGATGCTGCGGTTCTTGATTTAAAAGACAAGAAAATAGTGGTTTCCACTGACCTATTAATTGAAGGGGTGCATTTTGATTTGGCCTATATGCCTTTGAGACATTTGGGGTACAAGGCAGTTGTGGTCAATGTTTCGGATATTTGCGCTATGAATGCAAAAGCAACTCACATTACGGTTTCGGTTGCCGTTTCTAATCGATTTCCACTAGAAGCTTTAGAGGAATTATTTGACGGCATAACACTTGCAGCCAATGAATACAAGGTAGATGTTATAGGTGGCGACACAACTTCGTCACAAAAAGGATTAATCATTAGCATTACCGCTATTGGTGAAGCCGATGAAAATGAAATTGCATATAGAGGCGGAGCCAATCAAAGTGATTTGTTAGTGGTAACTGGTGATATTGGCGCTGCTTATATGGGGCTACAAGTGTTAGAAAGAGAGAAGCAAGTTTTTCAGGTGAACCCAAATTCACAACCTGACTTAGATGCGTACACCTATATTATTGAACGCCAATTAAAACCAGAAGCTCGGAAAGACGTGCGCACTTTATTGCACGCTTTGGAAATAAAACCAACATCGATGATCGATATTTCGGATGGATTGTCTTCTGAAATCATGCATTTATGCAAACAATCAAAAGTGGGCTGCAATCTGTATGAAGACAAATTACCCCTTGACCCTCAGTTTATGAATGTTTGCGAAGAATTTAATTTGGACGCCACAACAGTAGCGATAAATGGTGGAGAAGATTACGAATTGCTTTTTACCATTGCAATGGACGATTTTGACAAAATAAAAGGGAATCCAAATTTCACGATTATTGGTCACATGACCCAAGAAAGCGAAGGAATCCATTTGGTAACTCGTGCCAATACTCGAATTCCATTGAAAGCTCGTGGTTGGGATGCCATTGCGGAAGAATAAAAGTAAAAACGATATACTTAAATTCAACTATTCTGCAAATCAAGGTTTTTTTACTTTTCTTCCAATGCTGCTCGAAATATCTTTAATTCAGGTGTCCGACAAAACATAAACCTATTTAAAGAACAACTTAACTGAAAACTTTCTTGTTTTCTAGACAATACAAGGAAAGCTTTACACATTTATCGAAGTGAATTATACTTGGTAAACTAGCAAAAAACATCCTTGTCAATTGGTTTTTATATATTTTTCAAAACCAAATAGCCATTTTAATAGGTAAGACTTTTTTTTTGCTTTTTTTTGGTTACTTTTAATGTAAAACAATGTTAAAAATAATTAGTTTTTGTTTAATGATTATTAATCTATAGTAAATATTTTTTTGTAAAATATATTCATGAGATGATTCCACTTTTTGATTTATCACTCCAGTTGAATGGGTTCCCCATAAAGAAGGCAAAGTCCGAATTGCGAAAAATTCAGTCTATTCCTGAACAAGAATTCGAAAATTTTTTTAAAAACAAAAAACAAGAAATTGTTGAATATCATTTAAAAAACAATCCATTTTATCAAAAATTTGCTGGCAATACATCTTTCAAAAACTGGAAAGACTTACCCATAATGCACAAAAAAGACTTTCAGAAACCTTTAAAAGATAGATTATCCGTTGGATATACTTTAAAAAATGTTTATGTCAATAAGACTTCTGGTTCCAGTGGCAATCCGTTTATTTTTGCTAAAGACAAATACGGTCATGCCTTGACATGGGCGTCAAATATGGCGCGTTTTGGCTGGCATGGAATTGATTTCAATAGTTCCTATCAAGCTCGTTTTTACGGAATTCCCTTGGATTTTATGGGGAATACAACAGAACGCTTCAAAGATTTCTTAAGCAACCGCTATAGGTTTCCAATTTTTGATTTGTCGGATAATATTCTAGAAGGATTTCTTAAAAAATTCGAAATAAAAAAATTCGATTATATCAACGGCTATACTAGTTCGATCGTTTTGTTTGCCAAATTTTTACAGCAAAAAAACATGGTGTTAAAAGATATTTGTCCAACATTAAAAGCCTGTGTCGTCACTTCTGAAATGCTTTTTGAAGAAGATAAAACGCTTTTGAAAAAACAATTTGGAGTTCCTGTTATTAATGAATACGGCGCCTCAGAATTGGATTTAATTGCCTTTGAAAATACTGAGGAAGAATGGCAAGTAAATTCTGAAACGCTTTTTGTTGAAATTTTAGATGATGAAGAAAACGTTTTGCCTTATGGTGAATCGGGCCGCATCGTGATTACTTCCTTATTCAACAAAGCACACCCGTTTATTCGATACGATATTGGCGACATTGGGATTTTGGACCAAAAAAGTACCCCAAAGAAACCAATTCTTAAAAAATTAGTCGGACGAACCAATGATGTTGCCGTTTTGCCTAGCGGAAAAAAATCGCCTGGATTGACCTTTTATTATGTGACCAAAAGCATTGTCGAAAACGAGGGCAACGTAAAAGAATTTGTCATCAAACAAACTAAAATCGATACTTTTGAAGTTGAATATGTGAGTCAAACTGAATTGAATTTGACTCAAATTTATAAAATAGAATGTGCAATTAGTTTATATCTGGAAAAGGGCTTAACTTTTGTATTCTTTAGAAAAGAAAAACTGGAACGAAGCAAAAGTGGCAAATTAAAACAGTTTGTTTCGTTAATTTAATCTCTTGATATACGTTGGTTTTATAATTAATTGGGTAAATAAAAATCCAATCATACAAAGTAATGAAATCGATAAATTCAGCCTATGAAACTTTCTATAAACAGTGAAGTTATGCTTTAATAAATCAATCTTTGAGGCAGAAATTGAATTTTGCCTAACTCTATAAAAAGCCAAGCTTTCTGGAACAGGTTGTGCCATTTTTATTTTTTTTAAAATCGTCAGCCATAGCGACCAATCTTGGCGTTTTCGTATCCGGGAAATGGGGATTTTACCAAAGTAATCCACATCATAAATTGCAGTAAGATTCCCAATATAATTGCAGTAAAACAATTGATTGTAAGAAATATTTCTTGGGGCTTCAACTCTTCTGTTCAGTGGTTTCCCTTCTTCATCGATACAATCATAAAAAGAAAATGTAAAAGGCAAATTATTTTTTGACATGAAATTGAGTTGCTTCTCGAGTTTCGTCGACATCCACAAATCATCCGAATCCAAAAAGGCGATATATCTTCCCGTTGTTTTAGACAAAGCCACATTCCTGGCAACTCCGGCTCCCGAATTTTTTTCGATTATAAAAAGTTGAATTCTTTTGTCAAGTTGGGCAATTTCAGAAATAATAGGAACTGTTTTGTCTGAAGAACAATCATCTACAATAATTATTTCCCAATTAGTATAAGTTTGTGCTTGTGCTGATTGTATAGCTTTAATAATAAATTTTTCAGAGTTGAAAGTTGGCATTATTATAGATATTAGTGGATTTTTCATTCTAATATGCTTTTTCTTCTCCTTTTAAAATATTAAGTACCGTTTGAATAATGATATTTAAATCTAATATAAAAGACCAGTTTTCAATATAAAAAACATCAAATTTAATTCGATTTATCATATCTTCATTTGATCTGATTTCACCTCTAAACCCTTTTACTTGAGCTAAGCCTGTAATTCCTGGTTTTATATAATGTCTTACTATGTATTTTTTGATGGTTTTGCCATAGGATTTGTTTTGTGACCATAAATGGGGTCTTGGTCCCACTACAGACATGTTCCCTATTAAAACATTAAAAAACTGAGGTGTTTCATCAAGACTTGTTTTCCGCATAAATCTTCCCATTATCGTAACACGTGGGTCGTTTTTAGAAACTTGTATTTCCGTTGTTTTATTGATTTGCATGGATCTAAACTTATAGCAAAAAAATTCTTTTTCCCCTAGACCTGGCCTGCCTTGTTTAAAAAAAACAGGTCCTTTTGATTCTAATTTAATAAGAATTGCCAACAATGGGGCAAGCCAGGACAAAAGTCCCAAAAGAACAATACATGAAAAAAAAATATCGAAGGTTCTTTTTAAAACTTTAATCTTCGGGTCATCTAGAGTTGATTTTTGAATGGAAAGGACGGGGAAAATGTCGAAATAGTCTATTTTTAAATTTTTCGAAAAGATTTCCTTGGCGGCAGGAATAAACTTTATCGTTTTGTTATTTTCTTCTACAAAATTAACCAAGTCTTTTAACTGCTTATCAGAAACTTCATTCAAAGAACAATATATTTCGTGTACTTCATTTTCAATAACAAAAGGTTTTAATTCTGCTAGATTTCCTCTAATGTTCTGATTAGATTTTTTATCAGAAAAATAGCCCAAAAACCTATAACCCAAGTCATTTCTGACTTCAAAAAGTTCTTTTAATTGCACCGCTTCAGGGGCATGTCCAATAATCACAGCATTTCTATAATTACTCCCCGTTACTATTCTGTATTTTTTTAAATAATAAAACAATAAAAATTTGAAAATAGTAATTAATACATAACTTAAAAACAAAAAAATTGCTATTGCTGTACCGCTAAAAAAACTTTGTTTTGAAAAAGGGAAAAAAGCAATAACGATAAGCAAAAAAAGGACTCCTTGTTTGACTAATTTAGAAATAATTTCGACTGGGGTGGTAAAACGATAGACTTCGTAAAACTTGATTAAATAGGCGATTAATAACCATCCGAAATTTTGATAAAATACATAATATAAAATATTTAACCGAAGTCCTTTAAATAAAAATAGGCATAATAAGTCGATAACCAAAAGGTCAAATATAACACTTATGGGTCTGATGTATTTTGAATATCTTCCTATTTGAGTATTGGTCATATTAATGAATATATCCTGTAAAATCTTTATGCTCTTCTTTTAAAAGTTCTTCGGTTGACAAGGATTTGAAATAGTTATAGGTAATTTTCATCCCTTCTTCTCTTGTAACTTTGGCTTCCCAACCCAATATTGCTTTTGCTTTAGTGGTGTCTGGTTGACGTTGTAAGGGATCGTTAATTGGCAATGTATGATAAACTACTTTTTGATTGGTTCCTGTTAATTTTATAATTTCATCTGCAAAATCTTTAATAGTAATTTCATCTGGATTACCAATATTTACAGGGTATACATAATCAGAATGTAACAACCTAAAAATCCCCTCCACTTGGTCATCGACATAACAAAATGACCGCGTTTGCATTCCGTCACCAAAAATAGTTAAATCTTCTCCGCGCAATGCCTGCCCAATAAAAGCTGGAATAACACGACCATCATTTAATCGCATCCTAGGTCCGTAGGTGTTAAAAATCCTTACTATTCTGGTTTCTACCCCATGAAAAGTATGATATGCCATAGTAATGGATTCTTGGAACCGTTTGGCTTCATCATAAACTCCTCTGGGACCAATGGTGTTTACATTACCATAATATTCTTCTGTTTGTGGATGAACCAATGGATCTCCATATACTTCCGAAGTGGATGCAATAAGAATTCTAGCCTTTTTTACCCTAGCAAAGCCCAAAAGATTGTGTGTTCCCAAGGAGCCTACTTTCAATGTTTGAATGGGAATTTTAAGATAATCTATAGGACTTGCTGGTGAGGCAAAATGAAGGATATAGTCTATTTCTCCTGGAACATGTACAAATTTTGTTATGTCATGATGGTAAAATTCAAAATTTTGAAGCTTGAACAAATGTTCAATGTTTTTTAAATCCCCCGTGATGAGATTATCCATTCCAATTACAAAATAGCCCTCGGCTATGAAACGATCACAAAGGTGAGATCCTAAAAATCCAGCAGCTCCCGTTATTAAAATTCTTTTCATGTAAAGTTTATTTATATTGGATTGTGTTCACAACAACGAATTGTACGGCTATATATTGTTAAATTTGTATTCCTCCGTTCTACATTAAAAAGACAATATAATGCCGAAAAAATACGAATGCTCTTTATCTACATAAAAATGATTCCGTCAAAAATAAGCTTATCATTTTATTAAATCAAAAATTATGATTTATTATTATGTTGTCGACAGCTTTTTTTATTTCTATTTCAAATCTTTTAGTGTCAAATTTTAAGGCTTGATTTCGGATTGTTTCCTTATCGAATTTATGCTCGTTTTCTTCAAAAACTGATATTGCATTTAGGAGAGATTCTGTGGTTTGCTGTTCAAATAATACTCCAGTATCGGACGCTTTTATAGTATTTGCTGATGCATATGACCCAACTATTGTTTCTAGCACTCCTCCTCTCCCAAATGCAATCACTGGTATGCCGCAAGCTTGTGCTTCAATTGGTGCTATTCCAAAATCTTCTTCGGCAGCAAATATAAATGCTTTTGAATCTTGAATTAAACTCAAAAGTCTAGATTGGTCTAAATAACCCAAAAGGACTACATTGGAAGTAGCTGTCTTTTTAATTTTATTAAAATCAGGGCCAATTCCTCCAACAATTAATTTTTTGTTTGGGATCTTTGAAAAAGCTTCAACAATAAGGTTAATTTTTTTATAAGGGACCATGCGGGAAGAAGTGAAATAATAATCCCCTGTTTCGTTGCTTCCAATTCTAAAATTAGAACAATTTACCGGAGGATAAATTACCTGAGCTTCTTTATCATAAAGCTTTTTTATTCTTTTGGCGACATACTTAGAATTGGCAATATAATAATCTGGACGGTTTGCTGTGCCTGCATCCCAATTTCTCAAATAATGGAGCATCCACTTTATAGGAATACTTAGTATGCCTTTCTCCAAGTTTGCTTCCCTCAAAAATTGATGGTATAAATCCCAAGCATAGCGCACGGGAGAATGAACATAAGAAATATGTATTTGATCTGGTCTGGTTAAAATACCTTTACATACAGAAAAAGAAGAACTAATTATTAATTCATATTCTGAAAAATCGAATTGTTCTACTGCATAAGGATAAAAGACAAAATAATGCCTAAATAATTTTTTGGAAAAAGGCAATTTTTGAATAAACGAAGTTTTGGACATCTTTCCTTTCAACATTGTTTCTCTTTCCTCTAGCGATAAATTATCAACAATAGAAAAAATATCAAAGTCATCCCAAATTGATGTAAAACTAGCCAAGCATTTTTCAGCCCCTCCATTTTGAACTAATATGTCGTGTATTAAAGCTTTTTTCATGATTTGCTGTTTTTTTGAAAAAATAAAATTGAGTTAAAAAAACTAAAAAACAAGACTCCATCATGTCTACTTAATATGTTTTCAAAGCAAAAGTTTAAAAAAACAAACGAAACAAAATAGATATAAAGTACTGATCTATATTCAATTGAAACCTTAATTAAGTGCAACATTGAAACTAAAAATAATATTAACCCAATGAAACCGGCTGATAAGACAATTTTTAAATACTGATTATGCGAATTATAACTTGTCACTTTATACGTATCCGTATTTGTAAATGTCTTGTCATAACAGGACTGTAATTGTGCATCAACATCGCCAACTCCATACCCTAAAATTGGTTGCTGTTTTATTTTTTCAAAACTACAATAATAAATTCCGTTTCTAATTTGTTCCGTACTTATATTAGGATAATTATCTTCATATTTCCCCTCTGGAAAAGAAAAATTATAGTGAGACAATTTTTGAAAACGATCGCCTAGTCTGTCTGTTTTTAGAATGATAATAAACGATAAAACGATAAAAAATATACTAAAAATAAACATTTGCTTTCTGTTTTTAAACATCAAAATAGAAGAAACCAAAAGTGTTCCACCAAAAGGCATTCTTGATCCTATGATATATTGCCAATATATGAAGTAACTAATAATGACTAGCAAAGTAAGAATAATCAATTGTTTTTGTTTGTTTATTATCCCTTTTTTTAACTTAAACAGAAGAATAATAACTCCAAAACCAATCCACATCGACAAATAAGTTCCGTGAACTTTTATTTTTTTCTCAATCAGCTGTCTAAAATCCCAAAAGCGAATTTCATTCTTATAAAGGGAGTCATATAAAACGAAGTTCAAATAAACCAAAGCCAAAATCAATGCCATTATATACATAGATTTTAAAAACTCCAATTGTTTATTGTTAATTAATTCTTTGTCATTAAACAAAAACAAAGCAGGGAATAATACAGTAGGCAAAAGTCTAATTATGTATTTAATTCCATTACCAATATTTTGGGTATAAATTAATGAAAATGCATAAATAAGAAATAAACTTGAAAAAAGTAAACTATATAAAGTCTTCTTTCTATTCCAAAATTTCTTCCCTTCAATCATAAAATAAGAAAGAGAAAACAAAAATGAAGTAATCATCAAGACACTTTCTACTCCAGTTGGTAAAACTGGGAAAAAAGATAATGCAATCAGGAAAAAGTAAGTAATCTTACTGTTTTGATTTATAATGTACTGTTTCATTCTATTGTTTTGAATCCTTGTTTATGATTTTCTATCGCTTTTTCCCAAGTGAATTTTTTCAATTGGATTTCACGTTGCGTATTTAAAAATGATTTATCGATTGAGTTTTCAAGACACTCTGACATTTTCTGTGCTAACTCTGAGTGATTAATTGGAGTAAAATAAATGACCGCCTCTCCTCCTATTTCTCGTAAACTAGCCGCATTAGAGCTAATTACCAAAATATTTGCTGCCAATGCCTCCAAGATTGGCAAACCAAAACCTTCATACAAAGAGGGGAAAACAAATAAAGCAGCCTGTTGATAAATTTTTGGTAAATCAAAGTCCTCTACATATCCTGCAAAAGTAATTTGATTTTTTAAATTATTGTTCCTTATATATTTGTCTATTTCTTTATCTTCAGAAATAAAACCTTCTTTTTTGCCAATTATCACCAGTTGGTATTTGGATTTCAATTCGATGGATAATAAGCAATAGGCTTTTAATAAAATAATTAAATTTTTATGTGGCTTTACATTTCCCACATACAAAATATAGTTGTCAGGTAAATTTAAACTCTTATCATTTTTTGTATCCCGAAAAAATGATTGGTCGACTCCACAATAGACTACTTTTATTTTTTCGGGATTTACAGCAGTGTATTTTGTAAGTTCTCTTTTTGAAAATTCTGAAACTGTAAAAATTAAATTAGCCTTATTAACCGCATTCTGAAATAATAGATAGGCATATTTTCTCTTAACTCTTGAAATAGGAGAAACTCCTGCCAAATGATTTACATCGTGAATGGTCGCCACCACTTTTTTTGCTCTAATCGGTAATAAGGGTAAATTGAAATGCGGAACCCACAAAATATCGCATTTTGGTACTACTATTGGATAAAACAGTTGTTCTTTTAAAGAATAAATTTTGGCATTAAATTCGATTATTTGAACCTCTTTACTCCAGTCAAAACAAATTATTTCTTGAGTATTCCCTATAACAACTATTTGATCAAAAAAAGACAAAATTCCTGGAACTACATTTTTTAAATAAGTTCCAATTCCAGAAGCATTAATCAAACGAATATCAATTACTAATTTCATCTATATAATTGTTTTGGTAAGCAAGTATAACGCCTAAAAATGCCCATGGATATGAAAAATAGAGTTGTACTCCAAAAAGAAATAAAATTAAAAACCCAAATTGTAAAACAACTCCTTTATTTCTATCAATTAATGTTTTTGCCATCAAATAATTCAAATACATAAAAACAAGAAGTCCGACAATTCCCATATCAATTACAATATCAATTATACCACCAAAACCTGAAGCATCTGCATCAAGTATTGCCTTATCGGGCAAAGGAAAAAATCCTCGGTATTCTTTATTATTTCTTAATAACGGATAATTACCCAAACCAATCCCAAAAACAGGATTCTCTTTAATCATATTGGGTGCTATATAAAATCCCGATAATCTCCCCATAATAAGATTTGGATCATTTGGTCTAAGTCGTACTTCTTTTCTGATTTTATCCAGTTTTTCAACATACATATAACTTATTGCGGTAAATGCAAAATAGAAACCAATTAATCCAATAATCAAAAAGGGATAAAGAAAAGCTTTTAATTTGACTTTCAAATAACTAAAATTTTGTAAAAAAACCCAAACTATTAAACATAGAAAACCAGCCTTTGATTTGGAAAATAAAACGATCACTATGAATAAAAAAAATTGCTTAAAAAGTCTACTCTTTGATTTTTCTAAAAAGGAAGTCAACATAAAAATAAACATCAGCATCAAACCATAAGGACCTCCTTCTACATAAAATCCTTTTAATCTATAATCCGCATATACAACAATACTTTTATCCATTGGGATGATACGCAACAAGACCATAAAATAGACAAAAACAATACCTGTGGTTATGTAAATGTTTATGTTGACAAACCGCTTAATACTATTTTGAGACTCTTTCGGGTATTTTTTAAACAGACTGTAAATGATACATCCCAAAGTAATACAGGATACTAATTCTAGATAACGGCCTAAAGATATGATATAAGGAGCCTTAATAATCGACCTTCCTAAATGATCAAATTCATGACCGTACGTAATTAGTAAAGCTAGAACCAACTCAATTGTAAAAAAGATAAAAAAGTAAACAAAGAATCTATTTACTTTTTTAAATAAAAATAATGGCGTAAGCAACAATAGAATAAATTCTGAGATTTTTATATAACCAATTTTTAAATCCGTGGTTTGAATACAAAAAGTAATCAACCAGATTATACAACTGATTTTAAATTCATTACTAATAACAATTTTCTTCATTTAATTCTTAATTACCAATCTGATTATTTTGGGTATGATTTTAAAATTACCCTGCAAAGCTCTTTTCCCTAATGTAAGTGTCAAAATAGACAATTGGATTAGCGGAAGATTCTCTTTATTAAATTTTCTTGCAAAGAGAATTCTGCTATTTAATGAAACCAAATCTATAAATTCTGATTTTTTTTCGTTGAATTTGGACTTGGTACTTTCTCCCTGTTTATGAAATACTCCAAAACAATTTAAAATCAACACTTTGCCACCAATAACTTTGGCTCTAGAAACCCAATCTAATTCTTCAAAAAATAAAAAATAATCTTCATTTAAAAACCCCAATTCTCTTAAAAACGACATTTTTATTAGCATCGACGCTCCTGTCGGATAATCAATTTTTTTTACTACTTCGTCAAAATTCGTTACATAATCGTCCTTTGCATTTCCCTCTCCAAAATGAGACGAAAAACCTGTTTTTTTATTATAAACGCCTCCGATTAATTGAATTGTTGTTGGATCATAATAGTCTAATAAAGGTGTTCCGTAAATGCATTTCTCCCCGTGATGCAAGCTCATTTGCACCACAATAATTGAAAGCGCTTCTTTATCAACTACCGTATCATTGTTTAACAACCAAATATACGAATCGGGTGTTCCAAATTTTAGAATGTACTTTAAAACAATATTATTCCCAGCCGCAAATCCTTTGTTCTGATTGGCTTTTACAAAAACAATTTTAGGATTTAGCTCCTTTTCCAAAAATTCATTTTCGGAGATTGTACAAAAATCAATTGGTTTTTGTTCCAATGGAAAAACCAGATTTTCAAATAATGATTCTTTAACTTCTAAATTTCCTATAGCCCAATTGGTTAAATTTTCAAAAGGTTCAGCTGTCTCACTATTGTCTACCACAATTATTTGAAAGTTTTCATAGTGTAACTTCAATACACTCTCCAAACACTCCATCGTGTCCAAAAAGCCATTGTAATTTAAGAGTACTATATAAACTTTGTTTGCCATTTAATTTAATAACTTTAAGATTGCCTTTACACAAAAGGCTAAATCTAAATTTCGTCAATTATCTTTATCAGTTCCTGAATATTATTCTCCCATTTGAATTTTTGAACATATTCGTTTCCAATAGTTGCCAATTGAATTCTCAAGGCTTGATTTTCTAATAATTCAGTTATTTTATCAACTGTATCAGGAACATTTTTGGGTTCAATTAATAATGCTGTTTTTTCCTTTACAGCATAACTTGCATGTCCTTCAATATCGGTTGCAATCAATGCGCATCCAGAAAACATAGCTTCACATGCTGGTAAATCCCAACCTTCTAGCAAACTTACGGTCAAAAATATGGCATTGTCATTGTATAATTCAACTAGATTATTGGGATTACTATAATAACTTATCCAGGATTCTAAATTAGCTGTTTTTTTATATGTACCGAAAAGGGTCACTTGCAATAATGGAAATTTGTTTTTTAATTTTCGTAATGCTTGTAAGCCAAATTGAGTGCCTTTATGTTCTTCCTCAGAGTAAAGCATCATAACGGTAAAAGGATTCCTTTCTTGGATTTTTTTATTTATAAAAAACTTGTTATTATCTATTGCATTGTATATCTTTTTGAGATGAACTCCTGATTCTTTAAACACAATTTCTTCTAAATAATCTGCAATGACAATATGGATTATATCAAGAGTGTATGATTTTTTTACTAAGTCCTCATGCCCTATCCAAACCTCATATCCTTGAATCAGATTGATCTTTTTTCCTTTGAAATTATTGAGTTTATTTATTTCGAAGGCAACACTCCACCAAGTTCCTATGGTAACTTCTGCATCTCGAATGGTTTCATCTGAAATGATTTTAATGTGTTTTGTTTTAACCTCATCATGAAAATCAAACCAAGTTGGTTTTGCCTTTGGGTATAAAATAGTATTCTTGATCCATTTTAATGCCACAGGAAATCTGGATTTTAAATAGGGAAGACTGTTCGTGTGATACACACAAACATCATACCCTTGTGCAGCTAATCTATTGGCATACTCAAACATTATTTTTGTTCCTCCACCAGGTTTTATACAGAAAAAAGGAAGTATGAAGTTTATTTTAATCATCTTTTAAAACTTTAATTGTATAAAAATACATGGCTGTCAAAATAAAAACTTCGGTAATAAGTACTGAAATAGAAGTTCCAATATAACTAAAATAATAGGTTAAAGGATATACACAAATCAGATTAATCAAAAATGAATACAACATTACTTTGAAGAATATTTTCTGCTTTCCAAGGTTAACTAAAATTTGTGTACCCAGTAAATTATTCAAAAATATAGTGATTGGAATCACAATTAGAATTTGGATTATTATAGCACTTTGAATCCCTTTTGATCCATAAAGTAAAATAACAAACTCTTTTGAAAAAATAAAAAAAGGAATTAAAATTAAGATATATATCGTAGTTCCTATTCTAGCTATCTTTTTTATTTGTACTAGCGCTTTTTCGCGAGAAGTATTGATTAAGATTGAAAAATGTGGAAAAACAGAAGCCACTACTGGAGCATGCAAATTGATTATTCCTCTCATTATTTTTTCGGCAGAAGTATAAATACCAACTGCTATATTTCCTGAGACAAAACCTAAAACAAGGATATTAAAATTATTAAAAAAGACAATTTTAACCTGTGATAAAAATACATACTTACCGTCCTTTAAACATTTTTTTACTGTTGACAAAGGTTGCATTTGAAATTTAATGTTTTTTCTGAATCGCAAATAAAACAATGAAATGATACTAGAAACAATATATCCAAGTGAGGTAAACAGTGGAACCAACCAATAATCTGTTTTAGTTTTTACAAAAATGAAAATCAAAAAAGTAAATAATGTTTTTGACATTACATTAAAATAAGTAATGAATTTCATTTCTTGAATTCCCTGAAAAAACCAATAAGGAAATAACGTTTGACCTATAACAATTCCAAAAGTGAGATAATAAATCTCCCAATGTTTATCAAAATAAGGAATAGTATAAACGATACCAATCATTAATAAAAAACTAACAATCGTTAAAACTATTTTTGAAGTCATAATTTCATTATAAACCAAATTCTGTTTAAAATGATTTCCATCATAGATTGAAATGTCTTTTGTACCTGTTAAATTAAAACCATATTCTGAGATGACCTGAAAATAATTTACAAAAGCTATCGCAAAAGAAAGTAAACCAAATAATTCAAAGCCAATTACTCTAATTAAATATGGAAAAGTAATCAACGGTAAAAGAGTATTTAATACTTGTAGTGATGATAAAGAAAAAAAATTGATAACTAATTTATTGTTTCTTTTTATAAATAAAATAAAATTGTTCATACGAATCATTATAAAAAAATTTCCCGTATTTGACTATAGGGAGATACAAAAAAGTTGAGAATTAATTTTCAAATTTAAATTACTATTTTTTCTAGACTTTCTTCCCAGCTTTTAATTTCAATACCGAACCTGTTTTTAATCTTAGATTTATTCAATACACTGTATTTAGGTCTTTGCGCCGGGGTTGGATAACCTTTAGTCTGTATGGGTTGTAAATCGATGTTGATATTATTAATTTCAAGTGTTTTTTGGGCAAAATCATACCAACTGCATTCCCCTTCATTGCTGAAATTGTAAATTCCGAAAGCATCGCCCAGATCCTCTCCTTTGGAGAGTGTAATTTTCAAAATAGCTTCTGCTAAATCAATCGCATTTGTTGGAGTGCCAATTTGGTCACTGACAATGTTTAAGGATGTTCTTTCTTTTGCTAAACGCAATATGGTTTTCATAAAGTTATTACCAAACTGGGAATAAACCCAGGAGGTTCTTATAATAAAATAATTATTAATAATTTTTTGGATGGCGATTTCTCCATCTAATTTAGTTTGGCCATAAATGCTTTGTGGATTTGTAGCATCTTCTTCGGTGTACGGGAGTGATTTGTTACCGTCAAAAACAAAATCAGTTGAAATATGAATTAGGGTTACACCAAAATCTTTGCAGGCTTCTGCCAGGTTTTTAGCCCCAATTACATTGATTAAATGTGCTTTTTCAGACTCGGATTCTGCTTTATCAACGGCAGTGTATGCGCCTGCATTGATGCAATAATCGGGATTTGATCTGTCGAAAACAAACACACAATTTTCTTTATTAGTTATATCTAAATCTGATGAAGAACAAAAAACAAATTGAATATCGGGATAACTTCCCGCGATGGACTGTATGGATTGTCCTAATTGACCATTAGCTCCGGTCACTAAAACTACCATACTTTTTTTGAGTTTTTCATTGTTGGCAATAACCGATCTTTTTCGGAAACAATTAATTCCTGTTCGGAAAAATGCCAATCAATATTAATTTCAGGATCATTAAAAAGAATCCCGCCTTCTGACTCTTTGTTATAAAAATTATCACATTTATAAAAGAAGGTTGCTGTATCACTTAAAACCACGAATCCATGAGCAAAGCCTCTCGGAATAAATAACTGTTTCTTATTTTCTGACGAAAGCAGCATCGAAACTGTTTCCCCAAAAGTGTCTGAACCGGGTCTTATGTCTACCGCAATATCCATTACCGCTCCTTCAATAACTCGAACTAGTTTAGCCTGGGCGTGCGCACCTGTTTGATAATGAAACCCTCTTAACACTCCTTTTGTGGAAAAAGATTGATTGTCTTGAACAAAACGAACATTTTGCCCTACGCCTTCTTGAAAGCGTTTTTCATTGAAGCTTTCCATAAAATAACCCCTCTCGTCATAAATGATTTGAGGTTCAATACTATAACAACCTAGCGCATTAGTAGGAATGAAATTCATTTTAATAATTTTAATAACACCTATCGGTTCAATTCTGACAACCTTTTTTGTTTGTTATAAAATCCCAGGGAAAATCTAACCAAAATAAATCCAAAAATAAAAAATAAAGGTAAAATAAATTTTAATTTTCCATTAATGTTCTCGTTATTTTGAACGTTTGTCACGCAACTTATTTTTTTTATAACTGCATCTATGTCTAACAACTCAGTCCTTTGACATCCTAGCTCCCATATAAGATTGTTTTTTGAAGCAATGATTTCATTAATTTGGTTATTTTCATTATAATAAACCAATTTATTACTTTTTTGGCCACCATTTATTGATGAAGAAAATTCATTTAATAAATTATCAATTTGAATAATAATTTCCTCATTCTTCTTCATTTTTAAAATGATATTGCTGAGAGCCGTTGAGCGAACTTTATTAAAATATTCATTTTGGTTTAAATATTTTAAAAGAGGGATAATTGTGTTTTCTTCTAATATAAAATCTTTAGAATTAATATTAATAGTGTAGTAAGAATAATTTTTACTAGTAAGTTTGCCTTGAATAACTTTATTAATGTCGTCTGCCTCTGTCAACAATTTAAACAATTCAAGGTTTAAGGTATTGTTTTCGGATTTGTCGGTGATTGCTTTGGCGTTAACGTCGGTGATTACTTTAGAATTAACAAAAGAATATATATCAATAATTGGATTTATTTCTATCAAGGTTATGTTTAAGGGACTCTCTATGCCTATAGATTTTAAAAAAACCGTATCCTTCTGTTTGATTTTTGATTCTATCAAATCAATTTTTGAATATAAATACTCTGTACTTCCAAAATTTGGTTTTACTATGATTTGATGATTATAGCTTTTTATTGTTGAGTCAAAATAAATTCCCACACCAAAACCTATTAGCAACAAGCCAGAAATTACAACCCTATTTTTTATGAAAAACCGAATATATTTAAAAATAGTCATTTTAATACCCTGGGAAAAACTGCCTATCATTTTTGAAATTTGCATTAAATCAATTTCTTCATTCTGATCACTTGGGACGTTTGTACTCATCTTAATTTTTTAAAATATTTGCGTATTATTATAATTCCATCCTAAAGATTGTAGGCTCTAACGACAAATATACTGTATTATTTCATTTTTAATGCACCCACAATGTTTCTGTCATTGCTCAGCCTTGGAATTTTATTTTGTCCGCCCAATTTTCCTATGGATTTCATATAATCCTGAAACCCATTTTTAACCACTTTTGTAATTACCACTTTTCTCAACACATTTCCCACAATCAAATCTTCGTAGTACATGTTTTGTTTACGCATGGCATTGTCCAAAGCTTCTTCAAAAGCATCCAAAAATTCAGGTTCATTTTCAAATTCGATGAACCATTCGTGGTATGGCAAACCTTCCTCTGGGGTAATTTGTGGCGCAACAGTAAATTCGTTGATTCGAATAGTGGTTCCAATAATGGTTTCCTGCAAAGCACTTTCCACTTCTTTGCCAATCACGTGTTCTCCAAATGCGGAAATATAATGCTTGATTCTGCCCGAAACGATTACTCGATACGGTTTCAGACTCGTAAACTGAATCGTATCTCCAATATTGTAGCCCCAAAGTCCGGCATTGGTAGTAATGATTAATACATAATTGACTCCCAATTCGACTTCGCCGATAGTAAGTCTTTTGGGGTTTTGCGTGTAAAATTCATCCCTTTTTATAAATTCATAAAAAATTCCCGAATTCAACAACAGCAACATTCCTTTTGCTGCCTGAGAATCTTGGTAGGCAAAAAAGCCTTCCGAAGCTGGAAACAATTCGAGGCTGTCTACTTTTCGACCTATCAGATTTTCGAATTTGGCGCGGTAGGGCTCATAGTTTACGCCGCCATAAATAAACAGGTTGAAGTTTTTGAAAATTTCACCCACAGGCTTCCCTCCTTTTTGATGTAATTTTTCGAAATACATTTGCACCCAAGATGGAATTCCGGAAATCACTGTCATGTTTTGGTCAAAAGTTTCCTCGACAATAGCATTTACCTTCGTTTCCCAATCCTCAATGCAATTGGTTTCCCATGATGGCATGCGGTTTTTTTGTAGATATTTTGGAACAAAATGCGCTACAATTCCCGACAATCTCCCTAGTTTTATGCTGTTTTTTTCTTCCAAAATGGGGCTTCCTTGGAGGAAAATCATTTTCCCATCGACAAAATCAGCGTTCCCTGTTTCGTGAATGTAATGCAGAATGGCGTTTCGAGCTGCTTCAATGTGAAATGGCATCGATTCCTTGGTAAGCGGAATATATTTGGCTCCAGAAGTGGTTCCTGAAGTTTTGGCAAAATAAAGTGGTTTGCCTTTCCAAAGAATGTTCTTCTCGCCTTTAACCACTTTATCAATATAGGATTTTAAATCTTCATAATCCCGAACGGGAACATTATTTGAAAAGTCTTCAAATGTTTTTATTTGCTCAAAATGGTGGTCAATGCCAAATTGGGTGTTTTTTGCCTGCCGAATTAAGTCTTCGAAAACTTTTTGCTGCGTTGCTATTGGGTTTTTTGCCCAAAGCTGTGTTTCGCGATAGATTTTTTTAGCAAAAAATTTTGCTGCAATTGATTTTATGGACATTTATTTTCTTTTTTGCCTCTTCCTTTTCGAAAGAGTAAGACGGTCTTCCTCTTTTGCCAATTGCTCCCTCAATTTTAATTCTTCTTTTGATGGTGACAGATTAACTTTAGACGGAGCCTCATCAGTTGAAGCCAATATAGAATCTTTATTAAATTTGGCGTATTCCAAATCTCCCGTCAACACTTTTTGTATTGATTTTATATAGGCTTCGTTTTTCTTTAATGCTGAAGAAAGTGAATCCGATTTTAAAGCCAGTTCTGTGGCGTCTTTTTTTAATTTTGAAGAAGAATATCCTGGTATAAACTCGCGTAAAGGAGTAAAGGCAATAATAACCGTAGTGAATGAAATCAATAAAATAGCTCCAAGGGTAGCCATCACAAATACATTCATCAGGTTTAATTTGAAAGAAAAAATTTCTTCAAAAGTATCCTCATTCAAAATAACCAGGCGGTTTTTTAAGAATAATTTATTCAGGAGTTTTTTTCTTTCGAGCCTCTTTTCGGACATGTTTTAGGTTTATGTTACAAATATAATAATTAATGCAATTATCAGTCTTTTTTATTGTTGGCTTATGTAAAATGAAATATTTTACGAAAGTTTTAACCTTTATGAACCCAAATAATTAAGGTTATATTAATTTATGTTCAGTATTTCTATATACCTTTGCCTATATTTTTATTACAAATTTGCTTCGGCAATAAATCATTTTAATCATGGGAAATTTAGGTGTAACGGAAATCCTTGTTATTTTAGCGATAGTTTTATTACTTTTTGGAGGTAAAAAAATTCCGGAATTAATGAAAGGTTTGGGTAGTGGAGTTAAAGAATTTAAAAACGCTGCTAAGGACGATCAACCCGCTAACAAAAAAGAAGAAGAAACGAAAGAATAAATTTCTTGACATTTCAATACTAAAATATTCCAAATTCCAAACAAATTTTGTTCTTGGAATTTGGATTTTTAATTTAAAACCATACTCAATTGAATCCGTTTTCGATCCTCATCTACTTCCGTAACTTTCACTTGAACATGTTGGTGTAATTTCACAACTTCATTTACATCACTTACAAAACCCGCTTTGAGTTGGGAAATGTGAACCAAACCACTTTCTTTCAAACCAATATCTACAAAGCAGCCAAAGTTGGTAATATTGTTGACAATTCCGGGTAAAATCATTCCTGTTCGAAGATCTTTTATGGATTTTACATTGGGGTCAAATTCGAAAAATCGGGCTGATTTTCTTGGGTCTAATCCTGGTTTTTCGAGTTCTTTAATTATGTCTTTCAAACCCAATATTCCGATTTCGGGCGTAACATAGTTGTCTGGCTTTATTAAGGCTGTCTTTTCTTTATTGGCAATCAAATCATTCACCGAAATTTTCAAATCTTTGGCCATTTTCTCGACAACAGCATAAGCTTCCGGATGAACCGCTGAATTATCCAAAGGGTTTCTTGGATTTGAAATTCGGATAAAAGCAACGCCTTGTTGATAGGCTTTATCGCCCAATCTTGGTACTTTTTTGAGTTGTTTTCGATCTTCAAAAGGTCCGTTTTCCGAGCGATATTGTACGATATTTTCGGCCAGCTTCTCCCCTATTCCGCTCACGTAACTCAACAAATGTTTGCTTGCCGTATTAATGTTGATTCCTACAGAATTCACACATCGAATTACTGTATTGTCTAGTTCTTCTTTGAGTTTGTTTTGGTCTACATCGTGCTGGTATTGGCCTACGCCAATGGCTTTCGGATCAATTTTTACCAATTCGGCTAGGGGATCAGAAAGTCGTCTTCCTATAGAAACCGACCCTCGAACCGTCACATCATAATTAGGAAATTCCTCTCTCGCAATTTTCGAAGCCGAATAGACTGAAGCCCCAGCCTCCGAAACAATAAAAACTTGAACGGGCTTGTCAAAAGCAATTTTCTTAATAAAAAATTCGGTTTCGCGTGAAGCCGTTCCGTTTCCGATGGAAATGGCTTCAATTTGATACGCATTCACCATCGAGCGTATTTTTTTCATAGCCATGGTGGTTTCGTTCTGTGGCGCGTGAGGATAAATATTTTCGTTATAGAGTAAATCGCCTTTTTCATCCAAACAAACTACTTTACAACCGGAACGAAATCCAGGGTCAATTGCCAAAATTCTTTTTTCACCCAAAGGGGGTGCCAATAATAATTGTCCCAAATTGTTAGCAAAAACTTGAATGGAATTGGCATCAGCCTTGGCTTTTGCTTCTTGCAAAGTTTCATTTGAAATGGTAGGATTCAGTAATCTTTTATAACTGTCTTCGATAGCCAATTGTATGTGTGACGTGGTTGCGTTTTGACCTTTTAAAACCAATTGGTCAATAATATCATAGGCTTCGTCGATATCAACTTCTACTTTAAACTTGATGAAACCTTCGTTTTCGGCACGAAGCATTGCCAACAACCGGTGAGAGGGCGCTTTGGTCAAAGGTTCTGACCAATCGAAATATTGATTGAATTTTTGGGCCTCTTGATCGTCTTTTTTGGTTTTTACCACTTTGGTTGTGATGATTGCTTTTCGTTGAAAAAGTCTTCGCAACTGTTTACGAACATAAATGTTTTCGTTAATCCATTCAGCAATAATATCTCGTGCTCCTTGCAAGGCAACATCTTCATTAACCACATTTTCGTTTAAATACTTCGAAGCTATAAAATCGAGATCGACATTGTTTTGAGCCATAATGATTTTGGCCAACGGTTCCAATCCGTTTTCACGAGCGACATCGGCACGTGTTTTTTTCTTCTTTTTGAATGGTAAATAAAAATCTTCCAATTCCTGTAAATCAAAACTTTGTTGTATTTTTTTATCCAAATCGGGAGTTAAAGCGTTTTGTTCTTCAATCGATTTTAAAATGGATTCTTTTCTTTTTGCGATGACTTCGTAATCCTTTTGGAGTTTGGCAATTTGTTCGATTTGAATTTCGTCGAGATTACCCGTTTTGTCTTTTCGATACCGGGAAATAAACGGAATTGTGCAGTCTTCCTGTAATAATTGAACCGTGTTTTGAATGTTTATGGTGGCAGTGGCAACGGTTTTTGAGATGAATTGTATGTTGGTCATTATTTTATAAAATCATGTTCCGCTAATTAACAACTAATTTTATCCACTCGTGTTTGGTGTCTTCCTCCTTCGAATTCGGTGTTCAGGAAAGCATCCACCATTTCTACAGCTTGTGGAATTGAAGTGTAACGCGCAGGAATACTCATAATATTGGCGTTGTTGTGTTGTCGCGTCAAGATGGCGATTTCTTTCATCCAACAAAGACCCGCACGAACTTTTGGATATTTATTTACAGTCATGGCAATTCCATTTCCTGAACCACAAATTACAATCCCAAAATCTGCTTTTCCTTCAGACACGTCTTTGGCAACAGCATGACCAAAATCAGGATAATCAACACTTTCGGCAGTGTCGGTTCCATAATTAGTTACTTGATGACCTTTTGATTCTAAAAATTGAACTATTGCTTTTTTATACTCTGGTCCTGCGTGATCGTTTCCTATGGATATTTTCATGGTGTTTTTTATTGAATTGTGTTTCGCAAATTTAGGGAAAGAATTGATTGTTTTTTTATTATATTCCATCAAAATATCACCCTCCTGGTTTTAATAAAATTTACTCACAATCAATTATAATATATATAATTGATACCTAAAATTCTTTGAATAAATAATGATGTTAATAGTGTTTTGCAAATACTTGATAATCAGTTAACGTTAAATTAACATAGAATGTTTATAAGTTTAGATAGAAAATTAGAAGTATTTATGATTTGTATTGGATAAAAACGTAATCCAAAACGGAGATGAAAAAAACAAATTTAGTTTGATGTATTTATAGAAAAGTTATTGGAATAAAAAACATGATTGTGAACAAAAAATTAAAAGTAACTTATTTACAAAACAACTATTTTTTTAATTATTAACAGTTGTTAAGTGTTTTATTAAAAGACTTCAAAATGAATGTTTTAATTTAATATAACTATGTTTATAAAATAGTATAAAATCATTTAATTATAAAATCATAATTTTTAAAATAAACTTATTCTAGCTATTAACATGATATAATAACCATTAAAAATTAAATTAAATTTCCTTTTTCTTTTTGTTGTTTTTAATAGCGGTTGACAACTTTAGAAATAATTTAGAATAATTTTTTCAATTAGCCTAAGACATAGAAATAAAAATAGTTTATATACTTACAACTCGTTTCTAGAAAGTTGCATTTATTAATTAACTCCAAGTTTTTATAAAGAAATAAAAGTAATTATTTATTTAAAACTGAAATATAGATAACGAACACTGAATACTATTTTGTAATTTTAGACCTTTAAGAAAATATTTATGAGTAAAAATGTAAGAAAGCCGGAAAAAAAAGAGAAAGATTTCTCTGATAAAATAATAAAAATATTATCCCAAAATACTAATAAAGCATTTAATTATAAGCAAATAGCAACCATTTTAGAAGTGGACGATACTAAAAGTAGGAATGAAATTATTAGGGATTTAAAAATTTTGGCTTCACAAAAAAAAATAGAGGAAATAGAACCAGGAAAATATCTTATTAAAGCAATAAGTCAAGAGTATTACGAAGGAACTATTGATATGACAGGACGGAAAACAGCTTATTTTGTTTGTCCGGAATTAGAAGCAGATGTGTTTATTCCAACTAATAATTTAAATAAAGCTTTAGACAAAGACACCGTAAAAGTTTATGTTTACAATAGAAGAAAAGGAAAAAGACCAGAAGGAGAGGTTATTGAAGTTATAGAAAGAAAAAAGACAGATTTTGTGGGTGTAATAGATATCCAAAAGAATTTTGCTTTTGTTTCTACTGCCAACCCAAAAATGTATACCGATATTTTTATTCCAAAAGATAAATTAGGGGAAGCAGAACAAGGAGATGTAGTACTGGTTCATATCGAAGATTGGCCAAAAAGAGCTGATAGTCCTTTTGGCGCAGTAATAAAAGTACTTGGAAAACCAGGGGAACATGATACAGAAATTCACGCTATTTTAGCAGAATACGGTTTACCAGCAGAATTTCCGGTAGAAGTAGAGGTTTATGCTCAAAAAATCGATACAACTATAAATGAAAGTGAGATTATTAACCGTCGCGATATGCGGGACACTTTAACCTTCACTATTGATCCAAAAGACGCCAAAGATTTTGATGATGCTTTATCTTTCAAAAATTTGGAAAATGGAAATTACGAAATTGGTATTCATATTGCTGATGTTTCACATTATCTACAAGAAGGAACAATTTTAGATGATGAAGCTTATCAAAGAGCCACTTCAGTATATTTAGTGGATAGAGTGGTGCCAATGTTACCCGAGGTTTTATCTAATTTTGCGTGTTCATTAAGACCAAGAGAAGAAAAATATACATTTTCAGCAGTATTTGAAATCACAGAAAAATCACAAGTTGTTAACCAATGGTTTGGTAGAACCGTTATTTTTTCAGACCAACGATTTTCGTATGAAGAAACACAACATATTTTAGAAACTAAGGGAGATATCATTCCCGAGGAAATTTCTATAACTGGAAAGTCTCATCAAGTTCCTTCAGTAATTGTAGCTGCAACCTTAAAATTAGATCAATTAGCTAAGATTTTAAGAAGAGAAAGAATGAATAATGGCGCTATTTCCTTTGATAAAGTGGAAGTAAAATTTAATTTAGACAACCAAGGAGAACCAGAAGGGGTTTATTTTAAAATATCAAAAGATGCGAATCATTTGATTGAAGAATTCATGCTTTTAGCCAATAAAAAAGTGGCAGAATACATTGGAAAACAAAAGAAAACCTTCATATATCGTATTCACGACGAACCAAATGAAGATAAATTAATTGCTATGCAAACCGTAATTGCAAAATTTGGTTATAAAATAGACTTTAGAAATAAAGGAGATATTTCAAAATCGTTGAACGCTTTATTAAATGAAGTATCGGGTAAAAAAGAACAAAATTTAATAGATACATTGGCTATTAGAACAATGAGTAAAGCCAAATATTCGACGGATAATATTGGACATTATGGATTAGCTTTTGATTATTACAGTCATTTTACTTCGCCAATTCGTCGTTATCCTGATGTTATGGTGCATCGATTATTGCAGTTTTATCTAGATGGAGGAAAATCAGTGGATGAAGAAAAGTACGAAGCAAAATGTTTGCATTCTTCCACAATGGAAGGTTTAGCGACGAATGCCGAACGTGATTCTATCAAATACATGCAGGTAAAATACATGCAGAACCACAACGATCAGGAATTTTTAGGTGTAATTTCAGGTGTGACTGAATGGGGAATTTTCGTTGAAATTATCGAAAATAAATGTGAGGGAATGGTAAGAATCCGGGAAATAAAAGACGATTATTACACTTTCGATGAAAAACAATACGCTCTTGTTGGAGCTACTACAAAGGCTTTGTTACAATTGGGTGATGAAATTTACGTTAAAGTTAAAAATGCTGATTTGGTGAAAAAACAATTGGATTTTAATTTTATAAGAAGAAACGTTTAAACTTAAAATAAAAATGATAAACGACATTTTATCCGGAATTCCTTGGGGAATTTTTTTAAGTTTTATGATTGGCCCTGTTTTTTTTATATTACTAGAAACTAGTATTTTAAAAGGATTTAGGGCAGCCTTGACCTTTGATTTAGGTGTTGTTTTGGCTGATATTATTTTTATCACTATAGCTTATATCGGTAGTTATAGATTAATAACAAGTATTAAGGACAATACCGCCCTTTTTATGTTTGGAGGAATCGTAATGTTGGCTTATGGCGTTATTTCGTATATAGGATTACATAAAGAAAAAAAAGTGGATACCCATAAAATAGACAACGAGATTATTAGAAAAGATTATTTGGGTTTATTTATAAAAGGCTTTTTTTTAAACATTATAAACATTGGAGTTTTGGGATTTTGGCTAGCCATAATTATTTCGGTTGGACCAAAGCTGGAAATGCAAATGTCTAGAATGATTACTTTTTTTGTCACGGTAATTATAACCTATTTACTGGTTGATAGCATCAAAATAGTATTGGCGAAACAGTTAAAATCGAAGATGACACCCACAAACATCCTTAAAATCAAGAAAGGAATCAGTATTGTTTTGATGATTTTTGGAGTTGTTTTAATAACTCAAGGCTGGTTCCCGAAAGAAAAAGAAAAGTTGAAAGATGTTTTGGAACGGATTGATAAATAGTTTTAAAAAACATTAGTACAACTCGGAGATAACTTTCTGAAAGAATTCGAAATCCATTGTTATCAAATTTTTCCGCTCCGCAAACTCTCTCTACTTTGTAACCACAACAATTAGTAGACGTTTTTCCTAAAAATTATCTACAAAAAAACCTCCAAATTACTTTGAAGGTTTTAGAGGCATCGTCCGGATTCGAACCGGAGTAGGAGCTTTTGCAGAGCCCAGCCTAGCCGCTCGGCCACGACGCCATTGTTAGACGGAGGGCAAAAATAAGAAATAATTTTTAATTTTTAATTTTTAATTTTTTTTAATTTCTAGATTCTTCCATTTCAATGGTAACCGCTTCAACATCACCGCCAATAGGAGGATTCAATTTTGAAACTGCCAATTTTACGGAAGAAATAGTCCGTACTTCTTTGAAAATTCGGCTTATGATTCTATGTGCCACGTGTTCTAACAAATGGGATCGAATGGCCATTTCCTCAACAACAATTTGGTTCAAAAGCACATAATCTACCGTATCTTTCAAATCATCCGACACAGAAGACTTTTTCAGATTTGTTTTCACTTCTAAATCAACCGAATAATCGGAGCCAATTTTCCCTTCTTCCAATAAACAGCCGTGATAGGAGAAGGTTCTGATGTTTTTTAGTTTTATAACGCCCATTTTTATTTGAGTTTAGAAGGTTGTGGGTTTAGAAATTTAGTGCTCTCTAAACTAATAACCTCTTTTTAATTATCTTTGCTAAAATTAAACAAAATTATGTCAAACGAAGAGAAATCACTTCATTTTATAGAACAAATCATTGAAGACAGTTTGGCAAGCGGTTTTCCCCAAGATAAATTACGGTTTCGTTTTCCCCCAGAACCTAATGGTTATTTACATATTGGCCATGCCAAATCTATTTGCTTAAATTTCGGTTTGGGCTTGCGATACAATGCGCCAGTTAATCTACGTTTTGACGATACTAATCCTGCCAAAGAAGAACAAGAATATGTTGATGCCATTAAAGAAGATTTGCATTGGCTCGGTTTCGAATGGTCACAAGAACATTATGCTTCTGATTATTTTCAACAGTTATACGATTGGGCGGTTTTGATGATAAAGAACGGAAAAGCCTATGTTGACAGTCAATCTTCCGAAGAGATGGCGATTCAAAAAGGAACACCAACGCAACCTGGAGTAGATGGCCCCTTTAGAAACCGTTCTGTTGAAGAAAATTTGATTTTGTTTGAAGCAATGAAAAACGGCGATTTTCCGGAAGGAAGCCATGTTTTGCGTGCCAAAATTGATATGGCATCTACCAATATGTTGATGCGTGATCCATTGATTTATCGAATTTTGCACCGTCATCATCACAGAACTGGGAATGATTGGAAAATCTATCCTATGTATGATTTTGCCCATGGTGAAAGTGATTACATCGAGCAAATTTCACATTCTATTTGCACGTTGGAATTTGTAATGCACAGGGAATTATACAATTGGTTTTTAGACCAAATTTATGATGATACAAAAGTAAGACCCAATCAATATGAGTTTGCGCGTTTGAACTTGAATTACACCGTAATGAGTAAGCGAAAACTATTGCAATTGGTTCAGGAAAATAGTGTAAACGATTGGGACGATCCTAGAATGCCTACCATTTCGGGTTTGCGACGAAGAGGATATACGGCAAATTCCATTAGGAAATTTTGTGAAATTATTGGCGTTGCCAAAAGAGAAAATGTGATTGATGTTTCACTTTTGGAGTTTTGTTTGAGAGAAGATCTTAACAAAACGGCGCCAAGAGTAATGGCTGTTTTAGATCCAATAAAAGTGATAATTACCAATTATCCTGAAGGAAATGAAGAGTTTTTGGAAGCTGAAAACAATCAGGAAGAC